>Ga0123356_10003578_pt1 | contig 16238 bp, 14 predicted proteins | sample TergutEmb28metaG_2_FD_92546 | JGI IMG/M metagenome (GOLD analysis project Ga0123356, IMG submission 92546) | Embiratermes neotenicus P3 segment gut microbial communities from Petit-Saut dam, French Guiana - Emb289 P3 | ecosystem: Host-associated > Arthropoda: Insects > Digestive system > Gut ...
ATCTATCATAAAAAATGCGTTCGATGTACCTATTTCTTCTACATAACTATGCTCGACAGCATCCAGCCACAGTACTTGAGCGCAACCCATTTTCTGTGCTTTTTCCTGTGCTTTGAGTGAGGCGGCATAGTTTCCGCCGACCTTTGCAAAACCTACCCCGCCAATTACAGCACGGACATACTCATCTTCAACATAGATGCTTGTAGGCGCAAGTCCGCCGCCGGGAATATCATAATAAGGTCCGACAGGCGAGAGAATAATAATGAACTTATAATGATTTGCAGCTTGTACGCCCAAAAACGGGTCATCCGCGAAGATAAACGGGCGGATATATAAGCTTGTCCCGTCTTTTTCCGGTATCCAGTCACGTTCAATGTCAACAAGTGCTTTGATTGCACTGACAAAAAGCTCCGGCTCGATGTCGGGCATACACATCCGGATGTTTGACTCGCGTGCCCGTTGAGCGTTTTTGTACGGGCGGAAGAGCTGGATTCTCCTGTCAGGTGTACGGTACGCCTTCATACCCTCGAACATCTCCTGACCGTAGTGGAGTACCGATGCTGCCGGGTCCAGCACGATAGGACCATATGGAACAATGCGGCCGTCGTACCAGCCTTTCCCTGTTTCATATTCCATAACGAACATATGATCGCTGAATGTTTTGCCGAATTTTAAAGTATCGGGAAATGGCTTCGGCTTCGGGTTTTGAGTTCTTTGGATATAGAAATCGTGTTTCATAATTACAGTCAATCCTTCCTTGTGTGGTTGCACTTACTTACGGGTTCCACAGATGGAACGCCTTCAGGTTGAGCTCTGCCAAATCAGCCTTTTTAATGTCAAACGTGTTATGTATCACCTTTACCATTGTGTCAGATGAAACTATCTTTGTTGTACGTACAAATGCACCCAGCATTATCATATTCGCAACACGCGAATCGCCAAGCTCAATAGCCATATCGCTTGCCGGGATTTCATAAACTTTAATATCGCCGCGTTTAGCATCCTGATGAATTAGCGATTTGTTGAGAAGAAGAACACCACCGGCTTTAAGTGTCGGTTCGAACTTCAGCATTGACGGCAGATTCATTGCGACAACACAGTCTGATTCGAAAATAAGCGGGCTGCTGATCGGTTTATCCGATACAATAACAGTGCAGTTAGCCGTTCCGCCGCGCATCTCCGGTCCGTAAGAAGGGAAAAACGTTGTGGATTTATCCTCGTGGATAGCGGCTGATGCAACCATTTGCCCCATAAGCATTATACCCTGACCGCCTGAACCGGCGAAAAACATTTTGCTAGCCATTATGAATTCCCTCCTTCCGGTGATTTAAATATGCCAAGCGGATAGTACGGCAGCATTTTCTCTTTAAGGAAATCCATAGCGGCTATAGGTGAAAGGCCCCAGTTAGTCGGACAGGTAGATACAAACTCAACAAAAGAGAAGCCCAGTTTTTTCTCCTGCACGTCAAAAGCTTTTTGAACTGCTTTTTTTGCTTTGTTTACATTGGCGGGTGAGTTTAACGCAACACGTTCAACATATACAGCTCCGTCGAGAGTTGCGAGCAGCTCGCTCACGCGCATCGGGAAACCGGCCTGTTCCGGTGATCGCCCGGCTTGTGATGTTGTGGATTTCTGACCGACCAGTGTTGTAGGAGCCATTTGTCCGCCGGTCATACCGTATATTGCATTGTTGACAAAAAACGTAGTAATGTTTTCACCGCGGGCGGCAGCATGGACAATCTCTGCTGTGCCGATAGAAGCAAGGTCTCCATCCCCCTGGTAAGTAAATACAAGCTTGTCGGGGTGTACACGTTTGACTCCCGAAGCGACTGCGGGTGCGCGGCCGTGCGCTGACTCGCACATATCCACATTCATGAACTTATGCGCCATTACAGCGCAACCAATCGGGCCGCATCCGATAGTATCGCCAAGCTTACCCATTTCCTCAAGAGTCTCCATTATGAGCCTGTGCGAAATTCCATGCGTACAGCCGGGGCAGAAGTTCGTGACCACCCGGTTCATACCTTTTGAATATTCAAAAACAGGTTGTAACATATCCCTAACCTCCAATCTCGCCTAAGATTTTTTTCGCACGCTCCGCTATCTCAAGCGATGTTGGAATCATGCCGCCTGTGCGGTTTAGCAGCTTTATCGGGAACCGGTCACCTAAACCAAGCTTAACGTCTTGAATCATTTGACCCATTGAGAGTTCGGCGGAAATGACAACTTTGGTTTTACCGGTAATTTTTTCAAATGCGGCATACGGGAACGGTCGAAGTGATATCGGCCGGATGAGTCCTGCTTTTATGTTGCTCTCAGCAAGAAGCTCAATAGCTTCTTTTGTAATTCGGGCGACAGTGCCAAACGCTACAAATACGATATCCGCATCCTCCACACCGAGAGTTTCAACACGGACCAGTTCCTTTTCCGCCCTTCTGTATTTTTCAAAAAGGTACTCTACATGTTTTTCAAGCTCATCGGGCGCGAGCCTGAGTGATTTGACGACATTGCGCTTGGAGTCGTCATCGCCGTAGCCTGTGAGAGCCCAGGGCTTATGCGCTCTTATATCCTCCGGTTTAATGTCCGGACGGGACTCGGGTAGCTCAACCGGCTCCATCATTTGACCGAGAATGCCGTCGGTAAAAATAAAAATCGGGTTTTTCCATTTATCAGCCATCTCCATTGCCTCATAAACAAGGTCGGCGCCTTCTTGTATACTGGACGGTGCGAATACCGGAATCATATAGTCTCCGTTTCCGCCGCCGCGTGTTGCCTGAAAATAATCCGCCTGACTCGGTTGAATTCCGCCGATACCGGGGCCGCCGCGGGAAACGGTCAGAATAACCGTAGGCACTTCAGCCGAACACAGGAAGCTCATGCCTTCCTGCATTAAAGCTATGCCCGGAGATGATGAGGTAATAAAAACTCTTCCTCCCGCTGCACCGGCGCCGTAAGCCATATTGATAGCACATATTTCACTTTCCGCCTGGATAAAATACCCGCCGCGCTTTGGAAGTTCTCTTGACATAAATTCCGGGATTTCATTCTGCGGAGTTATAGGATATCCGAAATAGTATCTGCAGCCGCCGCGTATTGCTGCTTCTGCAAATGCTTCGTTGCCTTTCATCAGAACCTTCTTGCTCATTCAGCCGCCACCTCCTTGTATATTGATATTGCTCCATCCGGGCAGAGCAGCGCACAAGCCTTACAACCAATGCAATCCTCAGGCTTACTCATTTCAGCGGGGCTGTATCCTTTGTCATTGATATGAGTGCTCATAACAATAATCTCTTTGGGGCAGTTAATGCGGCAAAGCTCACAACCCTTACAGAAATCGCCGTCGATACGAACTTCAAATCTAGCCATCATCACATCTCCTTATCCTATCTGTCCAGCCACGTCGGGCGCATATACAATCCCAGCGGCATTAAACTCGTTGGCAATCCGGTCAGCTCATGCGAATCCACAAGCCTCTCAGGATAGCAATTGCATAACAGCTCTTTTCCGGAAATCTCGCTTACTTTCATACAAAATGCTTGCCCTTTTATTATATCGGCGGACGTTGTCTCGCACAACAAATGCGTGTTGTTTACAATTCCGTCTATCGTGAGTCCCGTTGCCTTTTCAATTGCCGATATTTGTTCAAGTGCGCCGCCAATTGTACTTGTGTCCGGGCGGTTTGCGTTAATTATAACAAGTATCGTCGTTTCGTCATCTATAAAGTATTTTGTGAACTGGTTTAGTATAAGCGCACCTGTATCATTTCCGCCCGCATCAATAATAACGCGGTCGGAGCTGCTTTCAAGTGGTGCGCGAAGGCTTGCGCCGAGTGCGGGCAACTCTGCTGTGACTTCCTTATCAAACGCGCTGCCATAAACGGAGATTCCATATTTATTAAGTAAGTCACGCTGTTCACGTGAACGGAAATATGGATTTACAATATCAAGGTCAATAATAGAAACAGGTTGAAAATTATTTTCTGCTTCAGGAACAGACGGGTTCGCCAGAAGCAAAGCAAGAGATACTGAAAATTCGGTTTTGCCGCTGCCATAATGCCCGGTTACAATAGTCTTTCTCTTAAGCCGGTCAAAAAAGCAGATATCACCCATTAATCAACCTCAGCCATGTCAAAATTACATTACAGTCAGGTGTATTTTTATCAGGAATGACACGTTTTGTCAAGAGAAAACTCTCTTTTTACCTTCCTGAACTGTCTGATAACAAAATCTAAATCATCCAATGAATGTGAAGCGGAAACCTGACATCTTATACGTGCTTTGTTCTTAGGCACAACAGGATAACTGAAACCTATGACATAAACTCCGTGTTCCAGCATGCGGGCTGCAATATCACCGGTTAGCTTTGCGTCCCCGAATATGACAGATGTTATTGGATGGGTGCTTTGAATAATATTCAATCCGAGCTTTGTAATCTCCTCGCGGAAAAAAGCGGTATTATCCTCCAGCTTGTCTCGCAAAGAAGTATCCGCTTCCAGCATTTTTAAAACGTAAAGGGATGCAGAGGCGATGGCCGGTGCTACAGTGTTAGAAAAGAGATAAGGTCTGCTTCTTTGCCTGAGCAAATCGACGATTTCTTTGCGGGCGGACGTGTAACCGCCTGAAGCACCTCCCAGTGCTTTTCCGAGCGTTCCGGTGATTATATCCACCCTGCCCTCGACTCCGCAATGCTCCGGTGTCCCTCTTCCTGTTTTTCCCACAAACCCCACGGCATGGCTGTCATCCACCATAACAAGCGCCCTGTAGTTATCTGCTAAATCGCAAATTGACTTTAAATCTGCGAAGGTGCCGTCCATGGAAAAAACACCGTCGGTCACTATAAGTTTAATGCGTGCGCTTTCGGCTTCCTTGAGGCAGCGTTCGAGGTCGGCCATATCGTTGTTCTTGTACCGTAGGCGCATTGCCTTGCAAAGACGTACTCCGTCAATAATACTTGCATGATTGAGCTCGTCGGAGATTACAGCATCCTCTGTTCCCAGAAGCGTTTCAAATAAACCTGTATTTGCATCAAAGCAGGAGGAGTAAAGAATTGAGTCATCTGTACCAAGAAATTGTGAAATGGTTGTCTCAAGTTCCTTATGGACTATCTGTGTACCGCAAATGAAGCGAACAGATGATAGCCCGTATCCAAAATTGTCATAGCTTGATTTTGCTGCTTCTATGACGCCGGGGTCGTTGCAAAGCCCCAGATAATTATTGGCGCACATATTAACGGCGCCGTTTACCATAGTTGTGTCAATAATGCCCGACTGGGGCGAAACAAGCACCCGCTCCATTTTGAACGTACCCTGCGTCTTGATATCATCCACAGCTCTGGCAAATAAGTTCAATGCATAATTATCCATAAATGAATCCCTTCTGCTCTAAGCCCAGTTAAGCACGACCTTGCCGGATTCTCCGTTCTGCATTGCCGCAAAGCCCTTTTCAAAATCCCGGGCGTTAAACCGGTGCGTTATTACCTTTTCGACATCCAGTCCTGTCTGAAGCATGGACATCATTTTATACCAGGTATCAAACATTTCGCGACCGTAGATACCCTGGATTGTAAGCCCGCCGAATACCACCTTATCCCAGTTAATAAGAGTGCTGCCGCTGTGTATGCCGAGCAATGCGATCCTGCCACCGTTGCCCATATGCTCTACCATATCGGTAAATGCAGAACCGCTGCCGGACATTTCAAGCCCGATATCAAAACCTTCGGTCATGTTCATTTCACACATAAGCTCTGTTGTGGAGATCTCGTACGGATTAACTGCCCAGGCACTCGGAACGACCTCCTTGGCAAGCTTTAAACGGTAGGGGTTTATGTCGGTAATCGCGATTTTTTTAGCACCGCAGTGACGGCATACGATAGCCGACATTATACCTATAGGTCCCGCTCCTGTAATAAGAACGTCCTCACCGGTTAAATCGAACTTAAGAGCGGTGTGTACGGCATTGCCTAAAGCGTCGAAGCAGGCGGCGATATCCAAAGGAATCCCCTCGACTACACGGACTACATTCTCGGCGGGAATCACAAGGTATTCAGCAAAGCAACCGTCCCTGTTAACCCCGACCCCCACAGTGTACTTGCATAAATGCAGCCGCCCCGCCATACAATTGCGGCAGGTTTTACATACGATATGCCCCTCTCCCGACACTATATCGCCAATGTTATATTCGGTGACGCCGCCGCCCAGCTCAACAATCTCTCCGACAAACTCATGCCCGATGATTTGCGGGGTCTTGATTGTCCGCTGACTCCATTCGTCCCAGTTGTATATGTGCAAGTCAGTGCCGCAGATTGCGGATTTTAAAACACGTATTTTTATTTGCCCGGGTTCAGTTTTTGGGATTGGAACCTCGGTCAGCGTCAGACCCGGTTTAGGTTCTGTTTTAACCAGAGCGCGCATGGTCTCTTGACTCATAAGAATGACAACTCCTCACTTCCGTGTTTTTTAATGCAGCCAATGATAGCGGCTTGCGGATCGCCGTCGCGTATTAAGTTTAGCAGATTATCCGCCTGAGCGGAATCTACCGCGATTAAAAGACCGCCGGAGGTTTGAGGGTCGAACATAAGCTCTGCTATCCAAAGCGGCAGCTTGGAGGTATCGGCTCGGGTGCCTGCAAAGCTGCGGTTACGTTGTCCGCCGCCGGTAATCCACTCATCTTCAATATACTGCCTGACGTTACTTAAATGTGGCAGATTATCGCAGTATATCCCGGCGGAAACATTGCCGGCGGTCATTTCGAGCATATGTGCTATAAGTCCGAAGCCCGTTATATCCGTACATGCGCTGATATCATAGGAAGCCATTTTCTCTGCTGCGTACATGTTCAAACGCTCCATAGATGCGATTGCTTCCGCCGCATCCTCCGCGCTTGCTTCCCCGTCGCGGTCTGCAGCGGTTATGACCCCGACACCGAGCGGTTTTGTGAGAATCAGCTTATCGTTTACTCTTGGAGTATTATTGCGATAAAACCTGTCGGCCTCGGCTACCCCGGTTACGGCAAGCCCGTACTTTATCCCCTCATCGTATATGGAGTGGCCGCCTGCAGGAAGCGTACCGGCTTCCTCACACTTCTCCGCTCCACCTTTAAGAATTTCCTGCAAATAACACATATCAAGTTCCCGCGGGTAACAAACTATATTAAGCGCGTAAAGCGGTTTTCCGCCCATGGCATATATATCACTGAGTGCATTGGCAGCGGCTATTCTGCCGAAGGTTTTTGCATCGGAAACCATTGGCGGGAAAAAGTCAGTGGTGGATAGGAGGCAATGCCTGTCATCCAGACGATAAACAGCAGCGTCATCAGATGAGTTGAAGCCGACAAGCAGCCTGGCATCCGGCTGACAAGTAATACCGCTGAGTATGGATTTCAGCTCACCCGGAGCTATCTTGGTCCCTCATCCGCCGCCGGTGCTATGATTAAAAAGTGAAAATAAGCGTTCCATATCAGCCTCTGCTCCTCTGTAAAGTAATCACTTAACATTATATCATAAATAGTTTCATCATAAAATGAAAATACACATATTGTATCAAAGATGTGCGGTTAAAAAATGAAAAAACGATTGTATTTCTGCAAAGAGTGCTGTAGTATGGCAATACTCAGTATTCATCCCTAAAGGTTCGGCTCATTCAATCATTCTCAGTTGTATTTTTGCAGAGGCGGAGGTTGGTATGCCAAGCTTTAAGAACATATTTGACGGGAACGCCGGAACAACAATCAAGTATGACACGGAAAATGCGTGGAAGGTTTATGAGGCAGCGTTCATAAAGGATTTTCAGGGCAAATATGAGGCCATATTCAGCCTTGGTAACGGGTATATGGGTGTACGTTCCGCACTGGATGAAAGCTATACCGGTCAAAAGCGAAATATGTTTATTGCGGGAACCTTTAACCGCTTCGATGAAAATGAAGTTACGGAACTGCCAAATGCCGCTGATGTGACAGCAATTGATATCCGTATAGGGGGCGAAGAGTTTAACCTTGAAACAGGGGAAACCTTAAGCTACCGGCGCAGTCTTGATTTTAAGACAGCGCTGCTTCAGCGTGAAGTCACATGGAAAAGTTCCGGCGGAATAACAGCAAAAATGGGGTTTGACCGCTTTGTGTCATTAAACGATTTGCACACAATAGGGCAGAAATTGTCAATAACTGCGGATGAAGACACAAATTTGCTTATTAAAACAGGAATAGACGGAACTGTTACAAATTCCGGAACACAGCATTTCTCTGAAGGTGAAAAGCGTTTCTACGAAAAAAAGTTCATGCAGTATGTTCAAACAACAACTGAACGGAAGATTGATTTCGTACTTACTGCAGTGACCGGAGTTTTTTTGAACGGCACAGCTTCCGGAGCGGAGCCGTTTATTACGATGGACAGGCGTAAGCTTGCCGCTGTTTACAGTATACCGGTAAAAAAAGGGGATAAGCTGGAGATGATAAAAATCTCCTACATTGCGACATCCCGTGATCTTGAGTATACGGGAATGAGTACAAAAAAACTGCAGGAGATCTGCCTTGAAAAGCTGAAAGAGCAGTATAAAAAGGGCTATGAAACCCTCCTTGGCGAAAGCGTTGCAAAATGGGATGAAGTTGTATGGAATAATATTCCCGTGACAATAGAGTCAAAAAATAAGTTCGACCGGCTTGCGCTCAGGTTTGCTCAATATCATTTGCAAATCATGACGCCCGCACACGATGCGAGAATGAGTATCGCCGCCAAAGGCTTATCGGGAGAAGGGTATAAGGGACATACATTTTGGGATAATGAAATATTCACTCTGCCATATTTTACCTTCACACAGCCGCATATAGCGCGAAATCTGTGCAAGTACCGTTACCTCTCGCTTGGAGGTGCGCGCAGCAAAGCGAAATCAAACGGTTATATGGGAGCTATGTATCCATGGGAATCAGCCGGGCTTGACGACGGCGAAGTGACACCCGTCTGGGGAGCGGCGGATATTGTAACGGGTGAGCGAATTAAGATATGGTCCGGTTTTATACAACAGCACATTTCGGCCGATGTTGCATTTGGTATTTGGGAATACTACATGGTCACGGGTGATGAAGAGTTTATGTCTGATTGCGGATATGAAGTCATCTTCGACACCGCAATATTCTGGGCATCCAGACTTGAATATAATGAAAGCGATAATCTATATCATATAAACGGTGTAATGGGACCGGATGAATACAAAGAACACATCGATGATAATGCCTTTACCAACTACATGGCACACTGGAATATTCAAAAGGCTGTTGAGTACTGCGATATATTAAGAAATACAAACATGCCGCTCTTTAAAAAGCTGGATAAAAAATTGAATTTAAGCATTCAATATAAGAAGTTTTGCGATATAATCGAAAAGATTTATCTGCCTGAGCCAAGACCTGAGGATAATGTTTTGCCGCAAAATAAAACCTACCTCGGATTGAAGGATATCGACCTTACAAAATACAAAAACCAAAAACATGTGGGAGAATTGTTCAGAGACTATAATCTCAAGCAGGTCAACGGGATTCAGGTATCAAAGCAGGCGGATGTGCTGGTGTTATTCCTGATTATGGAGAACCTTTTCTCTCTTGATGTAAAAAAAGCTAATTGGGATTATTACGAGCCGCGCACGCTGCATGATTCATCCCTGTCTCTGTCAACACATGCCGTACTGGCTGCAGATATGGGTAAAAGCGATTTGGCATATGAGTTGTTTCAAAGATGCGCTCAAATAGACCTTGGTGAGAACATGAAAACCTCTGATGCCGGTATACACACGGCTTCAATCGGCGGCATGTGGCAGTCGGCGGTATACGGCTTTGGCGGTGTTCGGATGATAAACGGGAGATTACAAATATCTCCGGTGCTACCCGATAAATGGGAGAGACTGCATTTCTATTTGTTTTGGAAGGGTCAGAAGCTTTCGGTGGATATAACCCGAAATATGCTTGAAATAACCAACCATACGGGTAAGGATACCGTTGAGTTGTACATCTACGGAGAAAAAAGTATATTAAAAGATAGATTGCAAAAGGAACTGATGTAAGTATGGAGAAGCAAAAACTCAAAGCTGTCATATTCGACCTTGACGGTGTCATAACAGACTCGGCGGAGTTTCATTACATAGCATGGAAAAATCTGGCGGACAAGCTTGGGATATTCTTTGACCGAAAAATAAATGAAAGATTAAAAGGTGTCCCCCGCATGGACAGCCTGGAAATAATCTTGGAAAAGGAACGCGACCCGCAGCGGTTTTCAGAGCTGCAGAAAGAAGCGCTTGCCGATGAAAAAAACGATGAGTATGTGAAGCTGATACAAACCATAACCCCGCAGGATACCTTGCCGGGTATCCTTGAACTGCTGCATGACCTCAAAGCCGGTGGAATAAAAACGGCAATTGCATCCGCAAGTAAAAATGCCCGGGTGATTGTTGAGAGGTTGGAAGTTGGACATTTGTTTGATTACATAGCGGACGCGGGAGCGATTAAAAACCAAAAACCCGCACCGGATGTTTTTATTGTATCTGCGGAGAACCTTTCCGTTCCGCCGTCGCAATGCGTTGGAGTGGAGGATGCTGAAGCCGGGTTGCTGGCAATTAAAGCGGCGGGAATGACGGCGATAGGGATTGGTAAAGAGGAAAACTTGAAAAGTGCAGACTCATTATTATCCGAAACCGCCGATTTGACATACGAAAGAATACTGGAAATTTACTATGCAAAATAAAAACGACTTGCTAAAACAAATACCACATATGGATAAGCTGCTGCAAAATAAGCTTATTACCGGTTGTGAAGCATACCGGCACGAGATAACAGATGCTGTAAGGGATGTCCTTGCAGAGTTGAGGGTATCGCTTATATCAGGCGGCACTGACAGCGTACCCTGCGATGATGTTATAGTGCAAAGTGCAATTGAACTATTAACTAAACGCAGGCATAAACATATTCACCGCGTTATAAACGGTACGGGGGTAATCCTACATTCAAACCTCGGCAGAGCCTGCCTTTCAAAAGCTGCAGCTTACGCCGTGGTCGAAGCTGCCTCATCCTATTGTACACTGGAGTATGATATTGAGAAAGGGGAACGGGGAAACCGTACAGGGGGCATCGAGAAACTCCTTGTGGATATAACAGGCTGCGAAGCATCACTTATTGTGAACAATAACGCAGCCGCTGTCCTGCTTGTTCTGTCTGCGCTGGCCGGCGGCGGCAATATCATTGTATCGCGAGGTGAGCTTGTTGAAATCGGCGGCGGATTTCGGATACCCGAAATTATTTCTTTATGCGGATGTACATTAAAGGAAGTGGGAACAACAAATAAAACCCGCATATCTGATTATGAAGCAGCGATAGACGGGGAAACAAAAGCACTGCTCAAAGTTCATTCGAGCAACTTCAGTATAGTAGGCTTCACAGAATCAGTCACGGTTAAGGAGTTGGCTGTTTTGGGGAAATCCAGAGGCTTACCTGTTATAGAAGACATTGGGAGCGGAGCTTTGGCGGATGTGAAACGTTACGGAATATCAGGAGAACCATTTGCGGATGAAAGCCTGAAGGATGGTGCGGATGTAGTAACATTCAGCGGCGACAAGCTTCTCGGCGGGTTGCAATGCGGGATTATACTTGGAAGTAAGGAATTCATAGGTGTGATAAAAAAGCACCCGATGTATCGTGCGTTTAGAGTGGATAAAATGACAATAGCAGCCCTCGAGGCAACATTACGGGTATACAAGGATCCCCGTGCGGCGGAACGTGATATCCCGGTTCTGGCTATGCTCGCGCTGACAGAAGACGATTTAAGAAGCCGTGCGGAATCGCTATGCGGGCAAATACGACAGCGCAGCGGTGCTGCTGAGGTTTTGAGTACAAAAAGTGTTGCCGGCGGCGGAGCCGTGCCGGGGCTTGAGCTTAACACATCTGCAATAGCTCCAATAAGTAAGGAAAGCGCGGAGTCTCTTGAGCAGCAGTTGCGCGCATTGCCTGTGCCGATAATCGGGCGCATTGAAAACAACCGCTTATTGCTTGATGTACGCACTGTTTTTGAAGAGGACTTTGACTATATAGCGAATGCGATTGCGGAAATAACCGGAAAGCCGGTTACTTCGTAGACGGAGTACATATGAAGCATGTGATTATAGGTACTGCAGGGCACGTAGACCATGGGAAGACAACTCTTGTAAAAGCGCTGACAGGAATAGACACAGACAGGCTTGAGGAAGAAAAACGCCGGGGCGTAACAATCGAACCCGGCTTTGCATTCGTTGATTTTGATGACGGGAGTCGGGCGGGATTAATTGATGTTCCCGGGCATGAGCGCTTTATCCGTAATATGCTCGCAGGCTCCGGAGGCGTTGATCTGGCAATGCTTATTGTTGCCGCCGATGAGGGTGTTATGCCTCAAACGCGTGAGCATTTGGGTATACTCACGCAACTGGGCATTGGCGGCGGGCTTATTGTTGTAACGAAAACCGATTTAATAGAGTCTGACTGGCTGGAACTTGTTATAGATGATATTGCACAGCTTGTTACAGGTACATTTCTTGATGGAAAACCGTTAATAACAGTTTCGGCAATTACCGGTGACGGATTACCGGAGCTTAAAGCCCAACTGCGCTCATTGATTGATGGAGTAGGCGATAAAGATGTGAAGCGACCATTTCGCCTGCCTGTTGACAGAGTGTTTCCCGTCGACGGATTCGGGATGGTTGCCACAGGAACACTTATCGAAGGCTCGGTCAGGGTCGGGGATATTGCGGAAGTATTGCCGTCAGGAGAAAAAGCAACAGTCCGGAATGTTCAGGTACATGGCGATAATGCTAAAGAAGCCCTTGCAGGGCAGAGGACTGCCATAAGCCTCGCCGGTATAAAACGCGGAAGTATAAAACGCGGAGACGTAATTTCAGCAGAAGGAATGTTAAATGTTACAGAATCAATTGATGTAAAACTGAGTATCCTGCCGGATTCAGGGCGCACCGTAAAAAACGGCTCGGAACTGCATCTTTACCATGGTGCAAGAACAATGCTGGTAAAGGTTTATCTTCTTGAAAAGAGCGAGTTGATTCATAGTGACTACGGTTATGCACGGCTCAGGTTAAAAGAGCCGCTGCCATGCAAACGCGGTGACAGATTTGTAGTCAGATTTTATTCGCCGGTTGAAACGATTGGCGGAGGCATTATTTTGGATACTATGCCCAAACCACGGTTGTCCCGCAGCAAGTCGGCTATTGAAGCATTGAAAATCCGCGAGCAGGGGAGTGAAACAGACATTGCCGGACTTGCCGCCAATGAGCTTGGCGGAGTAATTTCCGGAGCCGATTTATGTAAACGTGCGGATATTTACGGGTATATCTGTAATAAAGCAATCGAAGCTCTTACTGCGGAAGGGCGGATACTGCAACTGTCAGCGGATAAATATTTATCAAAAAAGATTCTTGACAAGTTAAGTAAGGAATGCAGGGATTTGTTGAATGAATACCATAGCTCATATCCTTTAAGAGCAGGAATGAACATAGCAGAAATGCGGCAAAAACTGCTTGCAGGAAATGATACCTCATCTGCAAATGCCGTTTTAAAAGCAATAAAGGAACAGGGTGTAATAAACTTAACTGATACGGTAGCGGCGTTGCCTGGCTTTTCGATAGCCCTTTCGCCGGAGCAAAATAAAATACATGATAAGCTGATTGATGAGTTTGAAAAAGCGAAATACGATGTTAAGTCCCCTGAAGAACTTGCCGCAATGTTTGCAAAAAACGAAAAGCGCGGCTTCGAGCAGGTCTTCGAGAGCATAGTATCAAGCGGTGAGCTTATAATGTTGTCACCGCAGATATTCTGGCTCGAAAGCAATTACCGGGAAGCAGTCGCGCATATAAGAAAACATTTTGAAACGAGTAAGGAACTGACGCTTGCAGAGTGCCGCGATATGCTGGGAACATCACGAAAATATGCGCTGGCATTCCTCGAACACCTCGACGGAAAGCAGGCAACAAAGCTGAAGGGGGATGTCCGGGTTCTGGCAAGAGGGTTGGACCGGTGCTAGTTCGCTATATTTGTATAAAATGGCGGAGGTAAATGAGAATCGAACTCATCCGTGGGGGAACGCCCCACACAACGGTTTTGAAGACCGCGAGGCACACCAGTTACCCTTTTACCTCCAGGTGATTATTGAATCAGACAGATGGTAATTGTATCAGACGATTAGTTAAATGTAAAACACAAAATTAGGTTTGACATGCATTTTACATATATAAATCGGCGGAAAAAGTGATAGAAAAATTCAATGCTGATAAGTTGAAAAAGGGGTTGCTCTTAATGTAATTATGTCGTACAATTGAAGGTGCGTGGAAACGGAGGCGGCATGAACATACTGGTTACAAACAATCCGCTTGTTCAGGCGCGATATCAAAACGCTTACAGTGTAAAGATGCTTGACACAGACCTTCAGGGCGTACTGACAGTTGTCCGCGACTTGACTCATAAAGGTCATTGCCTGCTGACGCATCCGTTATCAGGAAGCATAAAACCAAACGATTCACCATATAAATCTGTACTGATGTCAGATACCCGGGGAGATGCCGACACGCAATCAATAAGCATCATTGAAGAATGTATTTTAACAATGCAAAAATTCCCGGTAAAAATAATCCATGAGCAGAATTTGTACGATTTGCAGATGATTGATCTGACTTTGATTGACTCTGCATTAAAATAAGTTGAACTGGAGGGTTTAGATTTGAAACTGGAAATCGGCTACATTAAAATCCGCGATATCCAACTAGCTGATGAGTCTAAAATCAAAGACGGTGTTTTATTCGTAAACACTAAGGAGCTGGAGAAGCTGGTGCTGGAGGATGAACACTTGCAAGCAGTGAGCTTTGATGTCGCAAGACCGGGTGAAAGTGTGCGTATCACTCCTGTGAAGGACGTTATTGAACCTCGTGCCAAGGTAGAAGGACCGGGAGATGTTTTCCCTGGAGTCATAACGAAGCTCAATACGGTTGGCTCCGGTAAAACGCATGTCCTGCGTGGGGCGGCAGTCGTCACTGTTGGAAAGATTGTCGGCTTTCAGGAGGGTATCGTGGATATGACAGATTTGGGTGCGGAATATACTCCTTTTTCCGCCACATACAACCTTGTTGTAAACTTTACACCCAAAGACGGCCTAACGGCTCACGTATATGAAGCGGCTATACGTAAAGCCGGGCTTAAAATAGCATATTCATTAGGTAAGTTAGGCATTGATTTAACGCCTGATGAGACAAAAACATATGAGTTCCCGTCGATAATGGAAGCTGTCAGGCAATACCCCGACCTGCCCCGGGTAGGCTACGTGCAAATGCTGCAAAGCCAAGGGCTGCTTCATGACACATACGTTTATGGTGTTGACATGAAACAGTCGCTCACAACTATGCTTAGCCCCACTGAAACAATGGACGGCGCGATTCTGAGCGGCAACTGTGTATCGGCATGCGATAAAAACACAACATACCACCATCAGAACAATCCCGTCATTGAAGACCTCTTTGAGGAGCACGGAAAGACGTTAAATTTTGTAGCGATGATTATAACCAACGAGAATGTCTATCTTGCTGATAAAGAACGCTCCTCGGACTGGACTGCAAAACTGGTCGATTATCTGGATTTAGATGGTGTCATTATATCTCAGGAAGGCTTTGGCAATCCCGACACCGACCTGATAATGAATTGCAAGAAAATCGAAGAAACAGGTACACACACAGTTATTATTACCGACGAGTACGCCGGGCGCGATGGAACATCTCAATCACTTGCCGATGCGGATCCCCGCGCAGACGCGCTTGTAACTGCCGGAAACGCCAACCAGGTAGTCACACTGCCTAAGCTGGACAGGGTAATCGGCACGCTTGATTATACAGAAAAAATCGCGGGCGGTTTTGCCGGAAGCATCGAAACAGACGGCAGCATAACAGTCGAGCTGCAAGCAATCACGGGTTCCACAAACGAACTCGGCTTCAGCCGCCTGAGTGCGCGATAGGGGGATGGAAATGAGTAAATTTAAAGTAGTTCATTATATAAACCAGTTTTATGCCGGCATCGGCGGCGAAGAGTTTGCAGACCACAAGCCCGAAATAAGAGAAGGCTCTGTCGGACCGGGTTTAGCTTTCACAGGGGCATTCGAAGATAAAGCGGAAATCGTAAATACCATAGTATGCGGCGATTCCTATTTCAATGAGAACGTTGAAGAAGCGAAAAAAACCATTCTTG
>Ga0123356_10003579_pt1 | contig 16235 bp, 14 predicted proteins | sample TergutEmb28metaG_2_FD_92546 | JGI IMG/M metagenome (GOLD analysis project Ga0123356, IMG submission 92546) | Embiratermes neotenicus P3 segment gut microbial communities from Petit-Saut dam, French Guiana - Emb289 P3 | ecosystem: Host-associated > Arthropoda: Insects > Digestive system > Gut ...
AGCGTCTCGGACCGCGCCGCGCGTGAGGGTCGCAACCCGGCCACCGGCGAGAAGATCCAGATCGCGGCCACCAAGGTCCCGAAGTTCACAGCTGGTGCCGCGCTCAAGAAGTCGGTCAACTAGCAGCTAACTTTCCGCATGTGACCGCGGAGAGTTTTGGGGACCGCCTGGCCGGGTTCGTGGCGCGACGCCAGTCGCAGCTGGTGCTCGGCCTCGACCCCGACCCGGCGGACCTATGGCCGCATGCGCTTGAGCTTGCGGGTGGGGTCGGCGGTACGCCGACCCCACCCGCAACTGCGGCCGCGCGCGCCGTCGCTGCCCACTGCGGGCTCGTGCTCGATGCGGTGGCAGACGAGTGCGTGGCCGCCAAGCTGCAGGTCGCGTGCTTCGAACGTCTTGGCGCACCCGGCTGGGAAGCATTGGCGGAGGTCGTCGACCGCGCGCGGGCGGCCGGCCTGCTGGTGATCGCCGATGCCAAGCGCGGCGACGTCGATGTCTCCGCCCGCGCCTATGCGCAGGCCTTTCTCGGCGAGACGCCGAGTCCGTTCGGTCCGATCCCGGGTCTCGGCGTGGACGCGATGACGGTCAGCCCCTGGCTGGGCCGTGACTCGCTCGCGCCGTTCGTGACGGCGGCACGCGAGTCCGGCGCCGGACTGTTCGTGCTCGTGCGCAACTCGAACCCGGGGGCGGCCGAGCTTCAGGACCGCGCGCTCGCCGGTGGACTGGATGCGGGCGCCGACGGCGGTGCCGGCGGGAGCGTCAGCGATGCCGCCGCACGGATGGTGGCCGAGCTGGGCGCGGACGGCGTCGGGGACTCCGGCCTCGCCGATGTCGGCGCCGTGATCGGCGCAACCGCGCCGCACCATCTGCGTCGGTTGCGGGAGCTGATGCCGCACGCGGTGTTCCTGCTGCCGGGGGTCGGCGCCCAGGGCGGCCGCATCGATGACCTCGCCCCGGTGTTCAGCACGAGTATGGGGACTGGAGCGGGAATCGTCGCTGTGTCACGCGGGATCGTGCATGCCGGCCGGATGACCGGCGGCGGTGCGGCGGAGGCCGCCCGCCGCGAGGCAGCGCGTCTGCGCGAGCAAACCTGGGCGTTGGTCCCATCGGCGCGATGAAGCGTGCCGTGTCGTGGCTGGCCGTCCTGCTGACGGCTCTCGTATGTGGTGCTGCGCCAGCGGGTGCGGCACAGGTGGTAAACGCTCGGGCGGTGAAGGCCCGGACGGTGAGCGCGCGCGCGGTGACGGCGCCGCCGCTGGCCGTGACGGGCGCGAGCCTGTTCGTGCAGGGGAGCGATACGCCGCTCTGGAGCCGCAACGGCAACGCTCAGCTGCCGATCGCCTCGGCGACCAAGATGATGACCGCGCTGGTCGTGCTCCAGCACGTCAGGAACCTGAACACCGTGTTCACCCAGAACGACTGGACCGCGAGCTCAGCCGACTCGCAGATCGGGCTGATCCCGGGCGAGCGTATGACCGTGCACGACCTGCTCGTCGCGCTGCTGCTGCCGAGCGCGGACGACGCGGCCGAGGACCTCGCCTACAACGTCGGCGGGGGCTCGATCGCGCGTTTCCTGGCGATGATGAACGCCGATGCGCGTGCCCTCGGCCTGCGCCACACGCACTACACGACGCCGAGCGGACTCGACACCCCGGGGAACTACTCGAGCCCCGATGATCTCGTGCGTCTGGGCCAGTACCTGATGGCGCACTGGCCGTTCTTCAGGCACACCGTGCGGCTTTCCCACGCGACGCTCACCAGCGGCCGCTATCGGCGGCATGTGGTCAGCACCGACCTGCTCGTCGGCAAGGTCCCCTGGATCGACGGGATCAAGACCGGACATACGGCGGCCGCGGGCTACGTGCTCGTATCGCAGGGCAGGCGCCACGGACTGACACTGACCGCGTCGGTGCTCGGCACCGCCAGCGAGGCCGCACGTGATGCGAACGCGCTGGCGCTGCTCAACTGGGGCTTCGCCACCTTCGAGCCGGTGCGGCCGGTGCGGGCCGGCGAGAGGTTCGCGGAGCGGTCCGTCGAGTACGAGTCCCGGCCGGCGCTGATCGTGGCCGAGCGCGGCTATCAGACCGTGCTCGCGCGCGACGAGCCCGTGCGCGTGGTCGTCGGCCGGCTGCACCGGCTCTCCCCTCCGATGGCCAAGGGCACGGTCGTGGGCGATCTGCGCGTGACCGTGCGCGGGCGGCCGTCCGTCCAAATCCCGCTGATCCTCGGCAGGCGGCTGCCGGCGGTGTCCGAGCTCACAAAAGTTGGGCACCTGCTGATGCGACCGATTACGCTCCTGTTGGTCGCGCTGCTGATCGTCGGCGCAGCCGTCGCCGTCGCGGAACGGCGGCGCCGACCCCGAGCCCTGGCCACCAGGTTGCAGAAGCGATGATCATCACCGTCACTCTCAATCCTGCCCTCGACAGAACGCTGGAGGTGCCGAGCTTCACCCCGGGACGCAGGCATCGCAGCGTCGACCAGCGGACGATTCCCGGCGGCAAGGGCGTGAATGTCGCGCGCGCGCTGAAGCTGCTCGGCCAGCCCGTGATCGCGACCGGGATCGTCGGCGGCGCCACCGGCACGCGGATCGTCGAGGCACTGGGCGACGAGGCCATCCTCAACGCCTTCGTCCGCATCCGCGAGGAGTCGCGCACGAACATGGCGGTGCTCGACCCGACAACCGGGGTCCACACCGAGATCAACGAGCGCGGGCCGGCGGTATCCGAGCGCGAGCTCGAGTTGTTCGAGCAGAAGCTGCTCTACCTGGCGCGCGGCGCCAGCGTCTGCGTGTTCGCGGGGACGCTGCCGCGGGGGCTCGAGCCCGACACATACGCGAAGCTGATCCGCTCGGTGCGCAAGCTCGGTGTGCTGACGGTGGTCGACACCGACGGCGAGCCGCTGAAGCTGGCGGTGCGCGCGGAGGCGGACGTCGTCTCGCCGAACGAGATCGAGGCCGAGGAACTCGCCGGGCACGAGTTCGGCGGTGCCGATGACCGCGCCCGCGCCGTCGTCGAGATCACCCGTCAGGGACCGGCCGATGCGATCATGACGGTCGCCGACGGCTGCTACGCCCATGTGCGCGAGGATGGGGGCCACACCCTGTACCGCGTCTCGATCGCGCCGCTGGAGGCGCACTCGCCGATCGGCTCGGGCGACGCGTTCCTGGCCGGTTACGTCGCAGCGCGCTACAGCGGCAGGGAGCCGGTCGAGTGCCTGCGGTTCGGCGTCGCCTGCGGGGCGGAGTCGACCCAGCACGTCGGCGCCGGGGTGCTCGACCCGCCGACCGTCGAGCGGCTGCTCGAGGGTGTCGTCGCGGAGCGCGTCGAGCTGCCCGCGAAGGTTTGAACACCGAGCGGTCGTCTCAAAGTGACGGCAGGGGCGGAAACCGCCCGCTGCTAAGGTAAATCCAGCCCGCTGGCCGCCGCCCTCGCGGGTCACCTTTCTCGCCGAAAGTGGGGTTCACCTTGTCATCCGTTCGACCTTCTAGGATGCGCTGATGGAAGTAGAAATTGGACGTGGGAAGAAGGCCCGCCGGGCCTACGGCTTTGACGACGTAGCGATCGTGCCGTCACGCCGGACGCGTGACCCCGATGACGTCGACATCAGCTGGACACTCGGTCCGTACCGCTTCGAGCTGCCGCTGCTGGCAGCCGCCCTCGACGGAGTCGTGTCTCCGGCCACGGCCGGTGCGCTCGGCAAGCTCGGCGGCCTCGCCGTGCTCAACCTCGAGGGCATCCAGTGCCGCTACGAGGACGCCGATGAGCAGCTCGCCCGGATCGCGACCTTCTCCAAGGACATCGCCACCCGCGAGCTCCAGGACATCTACCGCGAGCCGGTCAAGCCCGAGCTGATCGCACAGCGGATCAAGGAGATCAAGTCACACGGGGTGGTCGCGGCCGCGTCGCTGACACCGCAGCAGGTGCGCAAGCACTACGAGACCGCGCTCGACGCCGGGCTCGACATCCTCGTGATCCAGGGCACGGTCGTCTCCGCCGAGCACGTGTCCAAGGACACGAACCGGCCACCGCTGAACCTGAAGGAATTCATCCGCGAGCTCTCGCCGATCCCGGTCGTGGTCGGCGGCTGTGCCTCCTACCACACGGGCCTGCACCTGATGCGCACCGGGGCCGCGGGCGTGCTCGTCGGCGTCGGCCCCGGCGCGATCTGCACGACCCGCGGCGTGCTCGGCCTGGGCGTCCCGCAGGCGACGGCGATCGCCGACGTCGCGGCCGCCCGCTCGCAGCACATGCTCGAGACCGGTGACTACGTGCGCGTGATCGCCGATGGGGGCATGCGCAACGGCGGCGACATCGCCAAGGCGATCGCCTGCGGTGCCGACGCGGCGATGCTCGGCTCCGCCCTGGCCCGCGCCTACGAGGCACCGGGACGCGGCTTCAACTGGGGGATGGCCACCTTCCACCCGACGCTCCCCCGCGGCACGCGCGTCGCCACCAAGCCGAACGGCACGCTCGAGGAGATCGTCAAGGGCCCGGCGCGTGAAAACGACGGCACGTTCAACCTGATGGGCGCGCTGCGGACCTCGATGGCCACATGCGGGTACCGCGACATCGCCGAGTTCAACCGCGCCGAGCTGATGGTCGCGCCGTCCCTGCAGACGGAGGGCAAGCACCTGCAGCGCGAGCAGTCCGTCGGCATGGGCGCCCGGGGCGGGACCGCCACCGTCGGTGTCCCTGACTGAGTCAGACGATGTGCTCGGAGCCGGCGATCCGCTGATCGCTGGCGACGCCGTGGCCAACCAGGAGGTCGTCGTGCTCGACTACGGCGGCCAGTACTCGCAGCTGATCGCACGCCGCGTACGTGAGTGCGGCGTGTTCTCGACACTGCTGCCGTACAGCGTCGGGCCCGAGGAGGTCGCGCGGCGCCGGCCGGTCGGCCTGATCCTGTCCGGCGGGCCGGCCTCGGTCTATGAGGACGGTGCGCCCGAGCTGGACCCGCGCCTGCTCGAGCTCGGCATCCCGGTGCTCGGCATCTGTTACGGCATGCAGCTGATCGCTCGCGAGCTCGGCGGCACCGTCGAGGGCGCCGAGACCGGGGAGTACGGGCGCTCGCAGCTGACCGTGCACGACCACGGCCGGCTGCTGGCCGACACGCCTGACGAACAGGCCTGCTGGATGTCGCACCGCGATACGGTGTTCGCGCCGCCCCCGGGGTTCGACGCGCTCGCCTCGTCGACGGCTTCGCCGGTCGCTGCGATCGAGTCCGACGAGCGTGGCATCTACGGGATCCAGTTTCACCCGGAGGTCGTGCACACGCCGTACGGCCAGCAGGTGCTGCGCAACTTCCTGATCGACATCGCCGGAGCCGACGGCAGCTGGAGCGCGCGCTCGGTGATCGAGGAGCAGGTCGAGCGCATCCGTGAGCAGGTCGGGGACGGCCGTGCGCTGTGCGCCCTGTCGGGCGGGGTCGACTCGAGCGTCGCGGCGCTGCTCGTCCACCAGGCGATCGGCGACCGGCTGGTCTGCGTGTTCGTCGATCACGGGCTGATGCGCAAGAACGAGGGTGAGCAGGTGGTCGCCACCTTCCGCGACCACTTCCACGTGCCGCTGATCGCCGTCGACGCGCAGGGGCGCTATCTGCAGAAGCTGGCGGGTGTGACCGACCCGGAGCGGAAGCGCAAGATCATCGGCAACGAGTTCATCCGCATCTTCGAGGAGGAGGCCGACAAGCTCGAGGGCATCAAGTTCCTGGTGCAGGGCACGCTCTACTCCGACGTGATCGAGTCCGGGGGCGGCCACGGTACGGCGACGATCAAGTCCCATCACAACGTCGGCGGGCTGCCAGAGGACATCGAGTTCGAGCTGGTCGAGCCGCTGCGCACGCTGTTCAAGGACGAGGTGCGCGCCGTCGGCGCCGAGCTCGGCATGCCGGAGCGCCTGGTCTGGCGCCAGCCCTTCCCGGGGCCCGGGCTCGCGATCCGCATCGTCGGCGGAGAGGTCACAAAGGAGAAGCTCGATGTGCTGCGCGAGGCCGATGCGATCCTCCAGGATGAGATCCGCAAGGCCGGCCTCTACCGCGAGCTGTGGCAGTCGTTCTGCGTGCTCCCCGACGTCCGCGCCGTCGGCGTTCAGGGCGACGAGCGCACCTATGGGAATGTGATCGCCATCCGCGCGGTCACGTCTGCCGACGCGATGACGGCCGACTGGGCGCGGCTGCCCTACGACCTGCTCGAGCAGATTGCCAGCAGGATGATCAACGAGATTCGGCCCGTCGGGCGGGTGGTGCTGGACATCACGTCTAAGCCCCCGGGCACCATCGAGTGGGAATAGCCGGTTGCAACCGGCCAAACCGCCAGCGATCGTCTACCATCATCAATCCCGCGCATCCGCGCGGCCTAAACGCACGCCATGAAGACATACGTAGCCAAACCAACTGACCGCGAACGCAACTGGCTGATCGTCGATGCCACCGGGCAGACGCTCGGGCGCCTCTCGACCCAGATCGCCGACGCGCTGCGCGGCAAGCGTAAGCCGACCTACACGCCGCACGTCGACACGGGCGACTTCGTCGTGGTCGTGAACGCAGAGAAGATTTCAGTCACGGGCAAGAAGCTCGAGGACAAGCGTTATTACCGCCACTCGGGCTATCCGGGCGGACTCAAGTCCCGCACCCTCAGCGAGATGCTGGAGCGTCGTCCGGAGGAGGTCATCCGGATCGCGGTCAAGGGCATGCTGCCCCGCAACCGCCTCGCGCGCAAGCAGCTCACCAAGCTGAAGGTGTACGCAGGACCCGATCATCCGCACGCCGCCCAGCAGCCGCAACCGATGGAGATCGAGTCGTGACCGACAACGAAGAGACTTTTGAGAACGAACCCGCGCCCGAGGCGTCTTCGGACGCGCTGGTAGAGGCGAGCGCGTCCGAAGACACCTCGGACGCCGGCTCGGAGGATGTCGCCGCGGTCGCTCCTGAGACCTCCAATGCCGATGACGCGGCCAGCGAAGAGGCCGCTCCGGTTGCGAGCGAAGAGGCCGCTCCGGTTGCGAGCGAAGAGGCCGCTCCCGCTGCTGCGGGCGAGCCGGTTGCCGTCGACCCGACGCAGATCGCTGAGGCCGACGTGGAGTACATCGAGGAGGATGAGACGCCGCGCGTGAAGCCGGCCATCCCCGGTGCCGACCTCGTCCCGGACATCGTTCCCGAGGGCGCGGAGTTCCTCGACGCCGAGGAACGTGCCGCGGCCGAGGCGGAGGCCGAGGAGGCAGCCGCTCGCGAGGCCGACGAGACCGACTCCGAGCAGGCCGCCAGGCCGATCGCCGAGGTGGCGATCAACCTTGCCGCCGGCGCGCGCTACACCGCCACGGGCAAGCGCAAGACCGGCGTCGCGCGTGTGACGCTCAAGCCGGGGACCGGCAGCTACACGATCAACGGCAAGACGCTCGAGGAGTTCTTCCCGCGTGACACCCTGCAGCGCATGATCCGCCAGCCGCTCGAAGCGGTGGGTTACGAGGCCCGGATGGACGTGGTGGCCCGCATGCACGGCGGCGGTGTGTCCGCACAGGCCGGGGCGCTGCGCCACGGCATCTCGCGTGCGCTGCTCGAGGCCGACCCGAACCTGCGCGGCGAGCTCAAGCGCCGTGGCTTCCTGACGCGTGACCCGCGCGTCAAGGAGCGCAAGAAGGCCGGCCTCAAGAAGGCCCGCAAGCGGCCCCAGTTCTCCAAGCGCTAGGCGCCGCTCCGACTCGGGGCGGCCCTCAGCCAGATGTCGCGCCAGCTGTTTGGCACCGATGGTGTCCGCGGCCGAGCCGGAGAGTTTCTCACCGCGGAGCTCGCGGTCGCGCTGTCACGCGCGACCGTCGAGCTCGGCGATGACCCGCGCCCGCAGGTACTGATCATCCGCGACACGCGCGAGTCGGGCGAGATGCTCGAGTCGGCGATCGCCGCGGGCGTCGCCGCCGCCGGCGGCGACGTGCTGCTGGGCGGGGTGCTGCCCACGCCCGCCGCGCCGCTGCTGGTGCGCAGGCACGGCCTGCAGCTGGCCGCGGTGATCTCGGCCTCCCACAACCCCTACGAGGACAACGGCATCAAGTTCTTCGCCGCCGACGGCTTCAAGCTCTCCGATGACACGGAGCGCGCGATCGAGGAGGAGATGGACCGCGCCGCGCGCCGGCCTGACCGCATCGGCCGCGTGCGCCAGCTGCGCGGAGCGCTCGAGGACTACCTGCGTGAGCTGCAGACCCGCTTTCAGGCACTCGACCTGAGCGGACTCCGCGTGCTGCTCGACTGCGCCAACGGCGCCACCTTCCGGGCCGCGCCCGAGATGTTCCGGCGCCTCGGCGCCGACGTCGACGTGATCGCGGACGCGCCGGACGGCCGCAACATCAACGACGGCTGCGGCTCCACGCACATCGAAGCACTCGGCGAGGCGATCGCCGCCAGCGGGCACGACATCGGTTTCGCCTTCGACGGCGACGGTGACCGCGTGCTCGCCGTCGACCGCGATGGCACGGTCGTCGACGGGGACGAGCTGATCGCGCTGGCGGCGGTCCACTACAAGCAGATGGGGCTGCTCGACGGCGGCGGCGTCGCGGTCACCGTGATGACCAATTACGGCTTCCAGACGGCGATGGCGGAGGCCGGTATCGAGGTCGCCACCACGGGCGTCGGCGATCGCTACGTGAACGAGGAGCTGCGCCGGCGCGGCTGGCGCCTCGGCGGTGAGCAATCGGGCCACATCATCGACCTCGGCATCGGCCCGTCGGGCGACGGGACGGCCAGCGCGCTGCTCACGCTCGAGGCGCTCGCCGGCGCCGATCTGCGTGAGCGCCACGCGATGCAGAAGCTCCCGCAGCGGCTCGTCAACATCCGTGCCGGCAGCCGTGACGCGCTCACCTCGGCGATGGAGTCGCCACCGGTCAAGCACGCGATCGACGGCGCCTCCGAGTCACTTACAGGCCGCGGGCGCGTGCTGGTCCGCGCCTCCGGGACCGAGCCGCTGATCCGCGTGATGGTCGAGGCCCCCAGCCACGAGGAGACCGACAGCGTCTGCGCGCAGCTCTCGCAGGTCGTCGAGGACGCGCTCGGCGGCTCCGGGATAGGTCCGAAGTAGACTCGGAGCCGCTCATGTGCGGAATCGTCGGCTACGTCGGACCGCGGCGCGTGCGCCCGCTGCTGTTCGACGGACTCAAGAAGCTCGAGTACCGTGGCTACGACAGCGCCGGGATCTCGGTGCTCGACGGCGACCGCATCGACCTCGTGCGCGCGGTCGGCAACCTCAGTCACCTGCAGGCGGCGATCGAGGCCCACGACGCGGCGCTGGCCACGCGTTCCGCCGCCGGCGGGGGCGCTCAGGCGACCGCGCTCGCCGACGAGCCGGGGACCGGGATCGGCCACACCCGCTGGGCCACGCACGGCCGCGTCACCGAGGCCAACGCGCACCCGCACTACAGCACCAACAGCCGCATCCACATCGCGGTCAACGGGATCGTCGAGAACTACGTGGCGCTGAGGGAGAGCCTGATCGCCGAACGCGGCTCGGTCTTCACCTCCGAGACCGATGCAGAGGTGATTGCGCACCTGATCTCCAAGTACTACAGCGGTGACCTGGCGGACGCGGTCCGCGCCGCCTACAGGGAGCTGAACGGCCACTACGCGTTCGTCGCGATGAGCGCCGACGAGCCTGGGGTCCTGGTCGGGGCGCGCAAGGAGTGCCCGCTGGTCGTCGGGCGCGGTGACGGCGAGCAGTTCATCGGCTCGGCCGTGCCCGCGTTCCTGAGCGAGACCAGCCGGGTCCAGTACATGAACGACGACGAGGTCGTCGTCCTGCGGCCCGACGACGTTGAGTTCACGACCGTCGACGGTGCGCCGCTGGAGCGCGAGATCAGCGAGGTCGACTGGGACGCCGACACCGCCGAGAAGGGTGGCTACGAGACGTTCATGCTCAAGGAGGTCCACGAGCAGGCTGACGCCGTGGCCGACACGATCGGAGAGCGCGCCGCGGACGACCATACGATCAGCCTCGGCGACCTCGGCCTGATCGACGACGAGACCCTGCGCAGCGTCGAGCGGATCGTGATCGTCGCCTGCGGCACCTCGTATCACGCCGGCCTCGCCGGCCGCTACGCGATCGAGGAGTGGGCGCGGCTGCCGGTCGAGGTCGAGATCGCCTCCGAGTACCGCTACCGCAACCCGGTCGTGACCGCGAAGGACCTCGTGATCGGGGTCTCGCAATCGGGTGAGACGGCCGACACGCTGGCGGCGATGCGCACCGCCAGGAGCGGAGGCGCGCGCGTGCTCGCGCTCTGCAACGTGATGGGCTCGCAGATGACGCGTGACGCCGACGGCGTGCTGTACACGCGGGCGGGAATCGAGATCGGTGTCGCCGCGACCAAGACGTTCGTCACCCAGGTGGTCGCCTTCTACCTCTTCGCCTTGCGCCTCGCCGAGCTCCGGGGGACGCTCTCGGGTCCCGAGCTGACGGCGCTGATCCGCGAGGTCAAGCATCTCCCGCACCAGATCTCGGACACGCTGGCGGGCGCCGCAGAGGTCGAGCGGATCGCCGCCGAGCTGAGCGAGCGCAGGTTCTTCATGTACCTCGGGCGCAACGCCGGCCTGCCGATCGCACTCGAAGGCGCGCTCAAGCTCAAGGAGATCTCCTACGTGGCGACCGACGCCTACGCCGCCGGCGAGATGAAGCACGGCCCGATCGCGCTGCTCGACGAGACCACGCCGGTCGTGGCGGTCGCGACCGGTTCACCCGTGCTCGAGAAGCTCATCTCCAACATCCAGGAGGTGCGGGCCCGCGGCGCCCGCGTGATCGGTATCGCCACCGCCGGCGACACGGAGATCACCCAACACTGCGACGAGGTGATCCGTGTGCCCCGCACGGATCCGATGCTGAACCCGCTGCTGGCGGTCATCCCGCTGCAGCTGCTCGCGTACTTCATCGCGAGCCGGCGCGGGCTCAACGTCGACCAGCCGCGCAACCTCGCCAAGACCGTCACCGTCGAGTGACCGTCCTGCCGGCGTGGCTCGAGCCGTTGCCCGACGCCGCCGCGCAGCGGGCGCTCGACAGCTGGGCGATCGAGCAGCACGGGATCCCGGGGGAGACGCTGATGGAACGGGCCGGGACCGGGCTCGCCCGCATCTGTGCCGAGCTGGTTCCCGCCGGCAGCTTCGCGATCGTCTGCGGCCGCGGCAACAACGGCGGCGACGGCCACGTGGCGGCGCGAGTGCTGCGGGAGCAGGGACGCGAGGCGACGGTCATCGATGTGGGCGGGGATGCAGGTGAGCTCTCCCCTGCTGCCCTGGCTGGGGCAGCAGGGATCGTCGACGCGCTGCTCGGGACGGGCTTCTCCGGCGCCCCGCGCGAGCCGGTCAGCGGCGCGATCGCCGCGATCAACGCGGCACGCGCCGGGGAACCGGGAACCCGGGTGATCGCCTGCGACATGCCGAGCGGGGTGGACGGCTCGACCGGTGAGATCGTCGGCGAGGCGGTGGTTGCCGACGCGACGGTGACCTTTCATGCGGGCAAGCCGGGGTTGTGGATCGCTCCCGGAAAGCGGCACAGCGGCTCGGTGTACGTGGTCGACATCGGCATTCCACCGGATGATCAGCCGGTGGCCGCGACGGCCGGGCTGATTCGCAGGGCGGTGTCTGATGAGATCCCGCGCCGCGGCGCCGCCTCCACCAAGTTCAGCGCCGGCAGCGTGCTCGTCGTCGGCGGCTCGCGCGGGCTGACGGGCGCGCCGGTGCTGGCCTCGATGGCGGCGGCGCGAGCCGGGGCCGGCTATGTCACCGTCGCTGCGCCGGCGTCGGTCGCGCCTGCGTTGGCGGCCAAGCTGCTCGAGGTGATGACCTTCGAGCTGCCCGACGAACCGGACACGGGGCCGAGACGCGGGGCCTCGCGACTCGCGGTCGAGCGGGCCGCCCGCGCCGACGCGCTGGTGCTCGGTCCCGGGCTCGGGCGGCTGCCGGCCGCCGCCAAGTTCGCGCGCGACGTGGCGCGACACGCCAAGCTGCCGTTGGTGCTCGACGCCGACGGCCTGGGGGCGCACGCCGAGGAGGGCGGCCTCGAACAGCTGGCCGAGCGCGAGGCGCCGACGGTGCTGACCCCGCACGCGGGCGAACTCGGACGGCTGCTGGGGCTGCCGAGCACCGACATCGAGGCGCATCGGTTGATGCTCGTGCGGACGGCCGCCGAGCGGGCGCAGGCGATCGTCGTGCTCAAGGGCGATGACACGCTGATCGCGGACCCGGCCGGCCGGGTCGCAGTCAGTCGCGGCGGCGCCCCCGCGCTCGCCACGGCGGGTACTGGCGACGTGCTGGCCGGCATCACCGGTGCCTATCTGGCAAAGGGGGTGGAGACGTTCGCCGCAGCGTGCGCGGCGGTCGAGGTGCACCGGCGCGCCGGCCGGATCTGCGGCCTGTACGGTCACGACGGCGTCATCGCCAGCGACGTGATCCAGACGCTCTCGGGCGCCTGGGCCTGGGATGAGGAGGACGGCTGAGATGACGCTGCGCGCTGTCGCCGAGGTCAACCTCGCAGCGATCGAGCGCAACGCCGCGCTGCTGCGGGCACGGGTCGGCGCGCACGTGCAGCTGTGCGCGGTCGTGAAGGCCGACGGCTACGGGCACGGGGCGGTCGCGGCGGCTCGGGCGGCGCTGCGCGGCGGTGCGAGCGTGCTGGCGGTGGCGACGGCCGAGGAGGCCGGCGAGCTGCGGCGAGCCGGCATCGAGGAGACGATCGTCGTGCTCGGCGCGATCAGCGCCGAGGAGCTGCCGGTTGCGGTCGCCGCCGGCGCTGAGCTGGTCGCCTGGGACCCGGGTTTCGTCGGGCAGGTGTGGGCATCTGCGGAGGCGGAGGGCGCGCCGATCCGCATGCACGTGAAGCTCGACACCGGCCTCGGCCGGCTCGGAACGCGCGAGCCCGCGCAGGCGCTCGCGGTCGTGCACGCCGTGCTGGACGCGGCACCGGCGCTCGAGCTCGCCGGCGTGATGACCCACTTCGCCACCTCCGACACAGACCTGGATTTCGCAGCCGAGCAGCTGGAGGCGTTCGCGCCCTTCGTCGCGGAGTCGCGTGCGCTCGCGACCTCCGAGCTGACGGTCCACGCCGCCAACAGCGCGGCCGTCCTGCAGGTGCCGGGCAGTGACTTCGACATGGTGCGTTGTGGGATCGCGCTGTACGGCGGGGATCCGATGAACAACGATCCCGCCGACCACGGGCTGGAGCCGGCGCTGGCGCTGCGCAGCTACGTGGCGGCTGTGAAGCCGATCGCCGCGGGTGAGAGCACGGGCTACGGGCGGCGGTTCGTGGCCGAGCGTGAGAGCCACATCGCGACGGTGCCGATCGGCTATGGGGATGGGGTGGTGCGCGCGCTCGCGAACAACTGCGACGTGCTGATCGGCGGGCGGCGCTACCAGCTGTGCGGAATGGTCAGCATGGACAACATCACGGTCGACATCGGACCCGAGCCTGCTGTCGCGGTCGGGGATCGTGTGACGCTGATCGGCCTCGACGGTGACGAACGCGTGACGGCCGAGGAGATCGCGCGGCGGATCGGCACCATCAGCTACGAGGTGCTGTGCTGGGTCTCGCGGCGGGTGCCGCGGCGCTACCACCGCGACGGGAGCCCGGCGTGAACGCGCTGGCCGCGCTGGACGAGATCGCCCCGCGGCACGGGCGGGCGTGGGTAGTCGGCGGGGCCGTGCGCGACAGCCTGCTCGGACGCTCGCGGTCCGGGGTGGACATCGACCTCGCGGTCGACGGCGATGCCCGGGGGCTCGCGCGCGAGCTCGGGCGGGTCGCCGGCGGTCATGCCTTCCAGCTCTCGGACGAGTTCGGAGCCTGGCGCGTACGCGCCCACGATCAGGCCTGGCAGGTGGACCTGACGCCGCTGATGGGGGAGACGCTCGAGCAGGACCTCGGGCGGCGCGACCTGACGATCAACGCGATCGCGCGCGAGCTGGGCGCGGGCGAGGGCTCGCCGGGGGCGGGCGGCGAGCTGATCGACCCGTACGGCGGGCTCGCCGACCTGCAGGCCGGGCGCCTGCGCGGCGTCGGGCCGGAGTCGTTCAGCGCCGACCCGCTGCGTGTGCTGCGGCTCGCGCGGATGGCGGCGGAGCTCGGGTTCAGGGCGGACGCCGAGACCGAGATGCTGGCCGCCCGCGCGGCACCGGCGCTCACGGACGTCGCAGCCGAACGCGTGTTCGGCGAGCTGCGGCTGATCCTGGGCAGCGACCGCCCGCTCGAGGGGCTCGCGCTGGCCGGCCGGAGCGGGGCGACCGCGGCGGTGCTGCCGGAGCTCGACGCGCTGCACGGAATCTTGCAGAGCGATTACCACCACCTCGACGTCTACGACCACACGATGGCCGTGCTGCAGGCGACGGTCGATCTCGAGCACGATCCGGCGGGGACATTTGGCGAGCTCGGCCCGGAGCTCGCGGACGTGCTCGCGGAGCCGCTCGCCAACGAGATGACGCGCGGTCAGGCGCTGCGCTTCGGCGCGCTGCTGCATGACATCGCAAAGCCGCTGACGCGCGCGGTCCGCGACGATGGCCGGCCGACGTTCTTCGACCACGACGTCCGCGGCGCGCAGGTGGTGAGCGAGATCCTCACGCGGCTGCGCGCGAGCGATCGGCTGACGACGCACGTAGCGGCGCTCACGCGCCACCATCTGCGGCTCGGATTCCTCGTCCATGAGCGGCCGCTTGAGCCGCGCACCGTCTACGACTACCTGGCCACCTGCGAGCCGGTCGAGGTCGATGTCACCGTGCTGAGTGTCGCCGACCGGCTGGCGACGCGCGGGCGAAACTCCGAACCTGCGGTCGCCGCGCACCTCGATCTCGCGCGCGAACTGCTGCGTGACGCGCTGGACTGGCGCCGGCGGCGTCCCCGGCCGCCGCTGGCAGGGGACGAGCTTGCGCGCGCGCTTGGCATCGAGCCGGGACCGCAGCTCGGGCGGCTGCTGGAGGAGCTGACCGTGGCCGCCTATGCGGGGGAGATCCAGACGGATACCGAAGCGGTGACGCATGCGCGCGCCCTGCTCGCGCGCGAGCGATAGGCTGCGCGGCGATGCCTGAGGACTGCATCTTCTGCAAGATCGTCGCCGGTGAGATCCCGGCGCAGATCATCGACCAGGACGAGGACACGCTGGCCTTCATGGACATCGCCCCCGCGACCCGCGGACACCTGCTGGTGATCCCGAAGCGGCATGTGCGCGACCTGTGGGAGATCGAGCCCGAGCAGCTCGAGCGCGTCGTGACGGTGGCGCAGCGCATGGCGACGCGGGTGCGTGAGCGCCTCGGCGCCGACGGTGTCAACCTGATCAACTCCTGCGGCGCGGCCGCGTGGCAGACGGTGTTTCACTTCCATGTGCACGTGATCCCGCGTTACACCGGCGATCCGCTGAAGCTGCCGTGGGTACCGACGCCGGGTGATATGGAAGTGATCGCGGCCGCGGCTGCCGCGCTGCGCTGACCGGATGACGGTCTTTTTCTTAGGGTCGCGTTTATATCTTGATACGGTTTGAGTGTGCTCCCGGGAGCCACAAGGGCGCCCGGACGACTAAATGCGTGCAGCGCCGAAGGGGATTCATCACATGGCAACGGGAACCGTCAAGTGGTTCAGCGACGACAAGGGCTTCGGGTTCATCACGCCGGATGACGGCGGCCGTGACCTTTTCGTCCATTTCAGCGGCATCAACGGTGACGGTTACAAGTCGCTTGCCGAGGGCTCGAAGGTCAACTACGAGGAAGAGGCCGGGCCCAAGGGGCCGAAGGCCGTAAACGTCACGAAGATCTAAGGCGTGGAGCACGCCGGCCACGGGCCGGCGTGCAACTTTTTCCGCAACTTCTATGCTGGTCTCGTGTTCAATGGCCGTATGAAACGTCTCGTCTCGGTCTTGGCGGCCCTTTCAGCGGCCGCCATTCTCGTGCCCGCCGCCGCGTCCGCGCAGGAGATTCAGGTGGGCGTCACCGCCACACCGCTGATCGCTCCGACCTGTCCCGCGAACGCCACGGGCAGCGCGTGCAAGATCGTCCTCACGCAGGTCACCGCTTACGAGACGAAGCGCGACGGGGTCGCGAACCCCGACGCGATCAAGAAGTCTGGGATGATCTCGTCGTTCTCGCTCGGTCTGACCGGGACCTCGACGATCACGGCCTCGGACCTCGCCTATCTGGACAAGCTCTACGGCGGGCCGCCGGAGGCACAGCTCACGATCCTCCGCCGCAACGGAGCGTCGTCGCACCCCGCCTTCCGCGTCGCCGCGCAGTCGCCG
>Ga0123356_10003580_pt1 | contig 16233 bp, 14 predicted proteins | sample TergutEmb28metaG_2_FD_92546 | JGI IMG/M metagenome (GOLD analysis project Ga0123356, IMG submission 92546) | Embiratermes neotenicus P3 segment gut microbial communities from Petit-Saut dam, French Guiana - Emb289 P3 | ecosystem: Host-associated > Arthropoda: Insects > Digestive system > Gut ...
CGCACAATGAGGAAGAAAGCGAGCGGAGCTGGCCACAAAGCGGCCAGGGTCAGCTTCGCGTCCGCCGAAGCTAGCACCAGCAATGCGACCGAGGAGGAGATGAGCGACTCTGATAACGAGGAGAGCCCCGGTCCCATCATCATACGCACTGCGTTCAGGTCATTGGTGGCCAGAGCCATCACATCTCCCACTCGCGTGCGTGCCCAGAAAGAGGAGTCCAGCCGAAATAGGTGCTCGAGTAAGTCCCTCCGCATCCGGTATTCGATTTCGCGGGACATGCTCATCAAATTCAGCCGTGCGAAAGTCTGAAACCCCGAGCGCAAAATAGCCACCCCGGCCATGGCAAGGCCGATTTCGAGGATGGAGAGGTGATGCCGGCCCATTGCCGTATGGGTCAGGGAGGCTACACCCTCCCGGATCAATAAGGGCAGGGCGAAGGCAACTCCATCGCGGGCCACCGCGCTGATGGCTCCACAGATCATCTTCCGCGGATACTGCCGAGCGTAACTCCAGACAAATCCGGCTCTTCCTCTCGGCCTCATTGGATAAGGACTGAGTGTACTTCGTATACGTACTACATTCCAAGAGACCGTCCAGGTTTTCATCAAGAATTAACCCTGGCGCCCGGATTGGGGCATTCCGGTGTAAAACGAACTCCATAATTGTCGCCTTTGGCATCCTTTCGTCCGCTCCACGCAGACTGAGCCTTACGCTCATTGACTTTACACGTATACGTACTGTTCACGGAAATAAAACCGGATTTTAACCACTAACGATGCGCGCGTCATGTTATTGATGTTTGGGTAATCAGGATCGTGAAAGCCACGCTGTCCTGACTATCTACGATCCCGCCACTGAGTCAGCTAAAAACGGAGTGAGGGTACGGCAACCGTTGCCGAATGTCCGCAAAACCAACCAACCAGCCATTCACAACCATGCGTTTGTAGGTAGCCAGCCTGGTCAGAACCCGGGCGCAACCGGTTGTAAGGAGGCGAGTTCATGCGGTCGTTTATCTTCGCTGTTCTGTTGTTTCTGGCAGCGTCTTTCTGCTGTCTGAACCTTTATGCGCAAAGCGCATCGGTCAGTGGACAGGTGCTCGATTCAAGCGGGGCTGCCGTCAGAGGCGCCACCGTCGCACTTATAAACACCGAAACCGGGGTGAAGCTCACCACGCTGAGCGACTCGAGCGGCATGTTCATTCTGCCGCCCGTCGCTCCCGGCCGTTATCGGGCCATTGTGACGGCGGATAAGTATGCAAGCTGGATTGAGCACCACCTGCTCCTCGAAGTCGGCGCCAAGAGTGTGCTCAACCCGGTGTTAACCGTGGGCTCTGTAAGCGAGACCGTGTCCGTCACTGCCGCCGAGCCGGAGATTAAGACCGAAGGCTCGGACCTGGGCACGGTGACCGAACCCTCGCTGGTCGCAAATATTCCGCTCGACGTCCGCAATCCCCTGCAGGAGACCGGGTTTGCTCCCGGGGTCACACAGACTAACGAGCTCACGGCAGGAACAAACGCAACCTCCCAGGACACGACCAATACGTTTTACATTAATGGCACAAAGCAGGGTGAGTCGGACATCTTGATCGACGGCGCAACCGATACCGTTTTCTACGACACCCATGCCGCGGGCGCTATTCCGGGGCTCGATGCGGTGCGCGAGTTTCAAATTTATCGCGCGGCCTACGCTCCTGAATTCGGTCACACCGGCAGCGCCATCCAGAGCTACAGCATTAAGTCCGGAACCAACCAGTTGCACGGCGGCGCATGGGAGTATTACCGCAACGCCGCACTCGACGCCAACGGCTATAACGCCGATGCCGCCCTGCAGAAAAAGCCATCGTTTCAGAGAAACCAGTTTGGATTCCAATTGGGGGGCCCGGTCGTAATTCCCAAGCTTTACAACGGGAAAGACAAGACATTCTTCTTCGGTTCCTATGAAGAACTGCTCGACAGCACGCCGGGCGCTGGATTCACCACCACGGTGCCAACCGCCCTTGAGCGGACCGGCGACTTCTCGCAGACGGTACTCCCGGACGGCAGTCCGCTGGTCATCTACGATCCCAGCACGACGGTTCAGGTACCCGCGGGCGGCACATACACCTGTCCGAACGGGACCACCCAAACGGCCACGCAAGGTGCTGGATCTTACCGCTGCCAGATGTACTCCAACGGCAGGGCAAATGTGATCGATCCAAGCCGGCTCAATCCGACCGCTATGGCACTCCTGGCCAAGTATCCGCTGCCCAACCAGCGCGGCGTTGGCGGCAGCGATGAGAACAACTTCTTTTCAGATGCGCCCAGCACGGACCGCAACTATAACTTCGATATCCGGCTTGACCACCAGTTCTCCGACAAACACACGGTCTTCGGCCATTTCGACTACTTCGACGACTACATCCTTTATGGAGCCGTCTTCGGCAATCCAAGTCTCACGCCGCAATTCTCCAACGATCTCATTCCCGGGCGCAACGCCATCCTGGATCACTCGTGGATGATTTCACCGAGTGTGATCTTCGATCATCACTTCTCCTGGGCACACATGGAGTCGCATCGCGGGTCGGTGGATCCCCTGGGCACGGGCGTGTTCCACATTCCGGCAGCGGCTGCTCCGGGGATTACTGCGACATTCACGCCTCAGGTAGAGGCGGTCAACAACCAACTCGGAGAGATTGGCAATTCAGAGCCGCTCGAACGCAACCCCAACTCCGTCTACCAATATGAGGCCACGTTGTCCTGGTTGAAAGGTATCCATAATTTCAAGTTCGGTACGGATCTCCGGCTCTATCGCGATCAGCTCTGGGATCCACAACTGCTGACCGTAAACACGTCGAGAACTTTCACCGGCGGGCCTTACGCGAACGCACCCGGAGGAACAACCGGGGATGCGGTCGCCGAACTACTGCTCGGTCAAGCCACGGTGACCAGCGGCTACGCGCCAAAAGTGAACTTCCGCCACCAGTACTATGCGTTCTTTGCTCAAGATACCGCAAAGCTGACGCGAAGACTGACGCTTACCTATGGGCTGCGCTACAGCCTCGAATCTGGTGACGTCGCTCAGGGCAACGAGCTGAGCTACCTCGACACGACCGATCCCTCCCCAATTGCTTCCCAGGTTCCATCGCTGCCCCACCTGGTCGGGGGAGTTGGCATTCCTGGGGAGACCAGTTCCGGTGGCAACCTGCAGGCGCCTGGAAAACTGCACTTCGAACCCCGCCTGGGAGTAGCCTACAGCCTCGACTCTAATACCGTGATTCACGGCGGATTCGGCCTCTTTTATCATCCGACAGCAACCTGGGGGACAAATCCAGCCTCTTTCGGATTCACAAGAAAATCGACCTCTATCGATGCGGCCGCCAACGGATTCAGCCCGCTTTACAATCTTTCCCAGCCATTCCCCAACGGGCTGCCCGTTCCTTACGGGAACAACCCGTCACCTCAGCCCGGCAACAACACCGGGAATGGACCACTCAGCATCGAGTTAGGACAGAATGTTTCCGGGAATCCGTACAAGCAAGCCGACGCTTACCAGGAAGTTTGGTCTCTCGATGTGCAGCGCGCTCTGCCCTCGCACTTTGTTGTGACCGCAACCTATACCGGCAGTGTCGGCGTGCACCTGTACGGCGCTCTTCAGCTGAACCAGCTCCCGACTTCTGTGCTCGCGACGGGGACGGCCATCAACCAAGTGGTACCGAACCCCTTTTACGGTGTGATTACCGACCCCAGCTCCATCCTGAGCCAGACTACGATTCAGCAAGGCTATCTCCAACGGGCGCATCCGCAATTCCGAAACTTTGAGCTTCTAAATGCCGGCCTGGGGCACGCGAACTACCAGGCTGGCCAGTTGACGGTCGAACACCGGCTAAATTCAGGGCTCTCCTTGCTGCTCGGTTACACCTACAGCAAATCGATTGACAACATCGGGGAGGGCGGCACTTCGGCGAGCGTTCAGAACATCGGCTGTCTCTCCTGCGAGCGGTCGATCGCGGATCTGGATCAGACCAACGTTCTGAGGATCAGCACCGTCTACGAACTGCCATTCGGTCCGTCGAAGCCGCTCGCCAATCACGGCCCGCTCTCGCGCCTGCTTGGCGGCTGGCAGTTGGGCGGAACGTATCAATACAACACCGGTCAGCCGGTTGCCCTGACGTCGCCGATCCAGTCGGCTTCATTAAATGGTGGATCGGTCATGCGTCCGACGCTCGTGCCAGGCCAGAGCATTACCCAAGAGGTGGTTGGACCGAATGGCGAGCTCTCTTCCTTCAATCCCAAGGCCTTCACCGAGACCGGCCCCTATGCCTTCGGAGATGCCCCACGGTATTTGTCGAACGTGCGGCTACCCGCCTTCATGGAGTTGGACGCACTTCTACAGAAGAGTACCCCGCTCAACGAGCGCATGAGCCTGGTGATACGGTTCGAGGCGCTGAATGCATTGAACAATGTCGTCTTCGGTGGTCCGGATACCGGAGTAAACGACGCCAACTTCGGCTTTGATCCGCACACGCAGCAGAACAACCCGCGCATTGCTCAGGCGAGCGCCCGCCTGGTTTTCTAGAGCATTTCCTGACCCCGGCGGGGACTTGCATCTGCGAACGATCCTGATGGACGTCCCCGCCGGTCGGGCGGACATGACCGAACTGAATCCGAGGATGGAGAGGTGATGCCGGTCTCGCCGGCGCCAGGGAAGCCAACGCCGATCAAGATCCATAAGAGCAGGCGAAAGGCCATCGGGGCCGCCGCGCTCGGGCTCGAGAGATCTTCGGCGAATACCGTCGGGCGTAAGTACAGACGAATTCGGCACTCCTGGCGGTCATGGGCCACGAGCGCAGACCACGATCGCAGATGTAATTCGTATACGTACTACCTTCCCAGAGACCGTCCCGGGTTTTCATCCAGACTTCACGCTGGATGCGGCATTCAGCGGAAGTATCTCTGTGCAAAAAAAGGAGCACCATAGTTGACACCTCTCGCATTTCTTCGTCCGCACCACGCAGGCTGAGCCTTATGCTCATCGGCTTTACACGTATACGTACTGTTCACTTAAAAAAAACCGTATTTTAACCATTGCCGGTCGACGGGCCGTGTTATTGATGTTGAGGGTATTCAGGACCCGTGAAAGTCCGCCCTTTCCTCTCCTATGAATAATTATGACAACGACTACGTGCTTTGCGAATGTGATTTGGACCGGCTGCAGCAGCTGGTTATCGGCCTGGAGCGTCGGCACTCCATAGTAACGGTCAAGCCCCCCTCGGTCTGCTTGAGCATGATTCGCGCGGAAGATTCGCTCGAGAAGCAGGAGTTTTATCTCGGCGAAGCTCTCACCACCGACTGCGAAGTCTCGATCGACGGTTCGCCCGGCTACGGCGTTTGCCTGGGGGAAGAGCCCGTACGCGGTTATTGCCTGGCGGTCATTGACGCTCTCCTCTACCGGGAGAACGCCTGTGAGTCCGAGATTGCGGATTTCATCGAAACCGAGCGCAAGATTCTCGTGGCGCGTGAAACCGAGGAGTTCAACCTCATTCTTCGCACTCAGGTGGACTTTAAGTTTATGGAGCAGGAGTAAGCCATGGTAAGGGAGACCGCCTACGACGAAGTCCATCACGCCCAGCAGCATTTTCGCTCCTTACTCAATAGCCTCGCCTATCCCGGCACCATTCGCCACTTGGAGCCCGTCGAAGTTACTCCTCCTCCGAGCTTAACCCCGTCGAGCGTGCTGCTCGCGTTTGCGCTGCTGAACGCCGACGTATCGTTTCACCTGGTCGACTTCGGGCAACAGAGTGCGGACTATCTGGCGGCGAACACCAGGGCTTCGGCCGCAGCCATCACCCAGGCGGCATTTGTGTTTGCCAAGGGCGAGACTCTTCCGGAACGGCTCGAAGGGATCAACTGCGGCTCCTTGCTCTACCCGGATACAGCCGCAACCTTGGTCCTTCAGGTCGCCCAGCTCTCTCCTGCACCCCTGGCTGGAGGACTGAAGCTCGAACTTGAGGGCCCAGGAGTCAAGCGAGTGGCGAACGCGTATGTGCGCGGATTGAATGCCGACTTGCTATTGGCGGTCCAGGCGCGTAATGCCGAGTTTCCCCTCGGAATCGACACCTTCCTGACCTCGGACGACGACGGCCGTCCGTCCGCGCTCGGAATTCCGCGCAGCGTCAAAGTTGCTTGGGAGCACTGCTAGTGCGCGGGGATTGCGGTTGTTCCCGAAGGGGAGCGAAGGCAAGACAGAGAGAGACTAAGACGCGGAGCCAAAGCAGGAATGTACCACTCTTGCTCCGGCAAGAAGGGAACTAAATATGGGTTACGTTGCAGTTAAGGGCGGCCAAGACGCCATTGAGAACGCTAAGGAACTGGTGGAATTCTATCGCTGGCGGGAGCGCCCGCAACCGATCGAAATTGGCCAGGTCCGCCATCAGTTCCGGCTCCTGATTGATAAGGTCATGGGAGAAGGCTCGGTCTATGCGCCGGAGCATGCCTCATTGGCGCTGCAGCAGGTAGAGGGCGACGTTTTTGAGGCGGCCTTTATTCTGCGGGCCTACCGGGCCACTCTCGAGCGCCGTTACTATACCGAGACCCTGAATACCCGCGAGATGTTCGTACAGCGCCGCATTTCGTCGGCGTTCCGCGAGATTCCCGGCGGGCAGATCCTCGGGCCCACGCGTGATTACACCCAGCGGCTGTTGAATCCTGCGCTCATTCAGTACAGCCTGGGCTCGATTGAGAACTTCCTCCAGGCCTTCCGCGGTCGCTTGGACTCGCAAAAACTCAAGGAAGTGACCACTTTCAGCAAAGTCATCGACCTGCTCCAAGCCGAAGGATTGATGCGAAGCGATTTACCTCCCCAGGAAGACCGGCGAGTCTTCGATGTTACCCGCGAGGCTATCAAGTTTCCCGTGCCCCGTTCTGCCGTACTGCAAATGTTGGCCCGTTCCGAGACCGGCGCGCTCATGTGCCTGGGATATAGCAGTATGCGCGGCTATGGCAGCGGACACGGCACGGTGGGAGAGTTGCGCGTGGGCGAGGTTCCGGTGCGGCTGGTGGATGCTCGCGGCCGGAAGCGCTATGTCGGCAAGATCAAGGTAACCGAAACCGAAATGATTGGCCGGATCAGGGTAAAGAAAAAGGGCAGCTTACCCTTGCTGTCGGTTGGGTACGGCCTTTGTTTCGGGCAAAACGAAACCAAGGGCATCTGTATGGGGATGCTCGAGAGTGCATTGCGCGACCCCAACAACCAGAACCCTGCCAATAATCAGGAATTCGTGCTTTATCACACCGAGTGTATCGAGTCTTACGGCTTCACGAACCACTTGAAGCTCCCGCATTACGTCACCTTCCAGTCCGGGCTCGACAACCTCCGGCAGGTCATTCGCAAGCATGAAGAAGAACGACAACTACTGGCCCTTGAGTACGGCCGGCCAGCAACCCGGCAGCAATAGGCGGACGCATGGTCAAGAACACCAAATTCCAATCCAGTTACAGCTACGCTTTCATTGACGAATCCACAAAAAAAGAAATTCGCCGCAAGATTCTTAAAGCGGTCTGTATCCCCGGTTACCAGGTGCCCTACTCGTCTCCGGAAATGCCCATCTCGCGCGGCTGGGGCACGGGCGGGCTACACCTGACGCTCGCGCTCATCGGCCGAGATGATGTCTTCAAGATCATCGATCAGGGCAGCGATGCCAGCGTGAATGCCTGCAATCTCCGGCAATTCGTCAAGATGATGACCGATTGTGAGGTGACTTTCGACACCGCCCGGGCCACCATTGTCCAGAGCCGCCACCGCGTTCCGGAAGAGATCCTGACCGAAAAACAGATTCTGGTGCTGCAGGTGCCGCAGCCCGAAGTATTGCGCGGCGTAGAACGGTATGAATTCAAGACTCGCCAGATGCATGCGGAAGCCAATTACGCCAAGATTTGGGTTTCTCTCTACGAGTCCTTTGTCCGTTTTGGCAATCTGATGCGGGGCTCAGGCTATCCCATCCGCGTGAACGGCCGCTATATCGCCACTCCTTCTCCCATACCACGCTGGGACGTGCCCAATCTGAGCATGGCGCATTGCCTGTACCTCTTCGGCGCGGGGCGGGAAAAACGCATTCATTGTGTCCCGCCTTACACCCGCGTCGAACCCCTGGAGTTTGAAGACGTCAAGTTCCGGGTGGAAGAATTCCCCGACATTCGATGCAAGGTCTCCGGAGAAGATCGCGCCTTCCTCGACGAAGTTTATGACGCTGACGGCAGCCGCAGCTTCGTCGTCAACGACAGCAACTTCCTGGACAAACTGAAAGCCGGTTATCGTCCGCCGCAGCGGCTGTTCACCAACCCGGAGTAGACCATGGACGATCGATCGAATGGCAGTGGCTGGCTCTTGCGGGTACGCGGACTCACCAAAATTTATGGCGATCCGGTTCCAGCCACCCTCAAGAGCACCGGCCCGAAGTTCAATACCAACATCTGTCCGCATAGCAACGCCATTGTGGCGCTGGCGAATGTCGATTTCGATCTATACCCCGGCGAAGTGCTCGGCATCGTTGGCGAAAGCGGCTCCGGCAAGTCTACGCTGGTGCAACTGCTGTATTTCGATCTGGAGGCTACCGCCGGACAGGTCCACTTCAGAGTCTTGGATGATGGCCGTACGGAACTGTTGGGCCTTTCAAACCAGCGCAAACGCTATGCCCGCAACCACCTCATGGGCATGGTTTATCAGAACCCCCGTGACGGTCTGAACTTCGGCTTCAGCTCCGGCGGCAACATCGCGGAAAAACTGCTCATGGCCGGGCAATTCAATGTCGCCGGGATTCGCAGTCGCGCCAGCGGGCTGTTGCGTCAAACCGAAATTCCGGTGAAACGCATGGACGAGACCCCGGCAACCTTCAGCGGCGGCGAGCAGCAGCGTGTACAGATTGCCAAAGCCATTGCCAACAATCCGCCCCTGGTTTTTATGGATGAGGTAACCAGTGGCCTCGATGTTTCCGTGCAGGCCAAGGTCCTCGACCTCATGCGCCAGTTGCAGCATGAACTGGGGATTTCGATGATCGTAGTGTCGCACGATCTGGGCGTTATCCGGATGCTAACCGACCGCACCATTGTGTTGAAGCAAGGCCACATTGTCGAACAGGGTCTGACCGATCAGATCCTCCAAGACCCTCAACATGCCTACACGCAGCTGCTGGTGAGTTCGCTGCTCTAACCGAGAGGAGGCGATCGATGAGCAAGTTGCTGGATGTTGTCGAACTGCGAAAAACCTTCCACCTCCATGTGCTCAACGGCGAGCGTATTGAGGCGCTCAATGGGGTGTCATTCGAGGTGGAAGAGGGCGAGATTGTGGCCTTGACCGGTAGTTCGGGCGCGGGCAAGTCCAGTTTGATGAAATGCATTTTTCGCACTTACCTGCCCACCTCCGGCCGCCTCCTTTATTACCGTAACGGCTCCCCACCGATCGACCTTGCGAACGCACATGAGCATCGCATTCTCGAAATCCGCAAGTCGGAGATGACTTACTGCTCGCAGTTCCTGCAGGTAATTCCGCGGGTTGCCGCGCTCGAGGTGGTAGCCTCCAGCTTGATTGCCAAGGGATGTCCCGCGGACCAGGCCCGCCGCGCCACCGCCGGCTGTTTCGAAAGACTGAGTTTGCCGCGCGAGTTATGGGATGCCTATCCTTCCACCTTTAGCGGTGGCGAGCAGCAGCGCATTAACATTGCGCGGGCCATGATCTCCAAGCCGCGATGCCTTCTCGTGGACGAGCCTACCGCCTCCCTCGATGTGAAGATTAAGGACGCGGTTATTGACATGATGCTGGAACTGAAAAGCGCAGGCTCCTCGATCGTCCTGATAACTCACGACGAACACTGCCTCCGGCGCATACCCCATCGCTCTCTCCATCTGGAAAACGGAATCCTGATGCAAGCAGTGTCTGCCTAAGGAGCAACCATGAACCGACTTCGAGCATTGCTGATCGCGTCCGGTTGGTCTGCGGCCCTTGCGACTCTTTTGGGCCTTCTCGCCGGCTGTTCCGGAGCTGGCGCGACTGCCGGGGGTGGCCGCCCGCGCGTCTTGCGTTATGCCCACGCGCCTTCGGGTGAGGAAATGCAGGACACTTCACTCCGTACCGAGCTACTCAAGAGATATCTCGAGCAGGAACTGCACATGCCGGTCGAGATGGTGGAGGTAAGCTTTTACGGGCCCACCATCGAGGCCATGCGGGCGGAGAAAGTGGATGTCGCGACGTTTGGCCCTTTCGGCTACATTATTGCCGCGCAGAAAGCTGGCGCCCAGGCAATTGTCGTCCCTGGCGATGCGCAGCGTCATCCGAGCACCTATAAGTCCATAATCGCCGTTCCCCAAGATAGCCCTCTGCATTCAGTAACCGATCTTAAGTCCCATGCTCGAGACTTGGTATTCCTGTTTACCGATCCCGCTTCGACCTCAGGCAATCTGATTCCCCGCACCTACCTCGAATCTCAGGGCATGGACCCCGAAAGGGACTTCAAGAAAGTGGTCTATGCCGGCCAGCAAGCGATGGCCGCGTTGACCGTGAAGGCGAGGAAAGTCGATGCCGGGGCGATGATGGATTCAATCCTCGGGCGGTTGCAAAGTACCGGCAAACTGGCTCCCAACGAGCTCCGGGTGATTTGGACTTCCGATCCTATTCCTGCTTCCCCTATCTGCGTGCGCGGGAACCTTCCCCAAGGCTTTAAAGATGAGATTCGGCGGGCCCTGCTGGCGATTCCGCAAAAGCAACCCGTCCTTTGGGAGAGCATGAAGAAGCTCTACCGCCGCCCGAATATTGTGACCTTTGTTCCGATAGACGATTCCGCCTACGACCAGCTCCGCGAATTCGCCCGGCATGCCAGAGGGATCAACCTTTCAGAGGCGAACTAGCGGTTATGAAAGCCATAGAAACGCCGCGCTGGTCGAATGGTTCTCCGGGCCGGTTTTTTCCGCTTCCCCGGCGCTTGGCGCAAAACTCCCGGGTGCCCGCTCGGTCCCTTTTCGGCCGCGTCATTCCCGGCGGGAACGCCACCGGGTGTGCTGGCGCACAATCCAGATCCCGGCGCCATGTCGACCTCGATTACCAGCCTTTGCACGTAACGGCAACGGGATAGACCTGGCCGAAGGAGGGTCAGTATGCTTACGATTTCCGAAATCAGCAAGGTACTTCCGAACGGAAAATGCCTGCTCAACCGGGTCAGTTTCATGGTTTCCAAAGGTGAGTTCGTCTCCATTCTGGGCCTGAGCGGCGCCGGCAAGACTATGATCCTGCGTTGCGTAATCGGCTTGACCAAGCCTGACGAGGGCGAGGTCTCTCTTTGCGGCGTCGATGGCGCCCGCTACAAGACTACCCAGGTGCGCGAACGCGACCTGAGGCGCGCGCGGCGGCACATGGCTCTGATATTTCAGGGCTCGAACCTGGTAAAGCGGCTCAGCGTTATCGACAACGTGATGCTCGGCCGGCTGGGCTATGTCCATCCGCTGCGGAGTTGGACGCTCGGTTTTCACGATTCCGAGGCCCGTGATGCCATGGAGGCGCTCGACCAAGTGAATATGGCCGATTTCGCCGGCCGGCAGGCCGGCTCACTCAGTGGGGGAGAGATGCAGCGCGTGGCCATTGCCCGCGCCATTCACCAGAAACCACTGCTGTACCTGGTTGACGAGCCTATCTCCAGTCTCGATCCCAAGAACGCGGAATCGATCATGTCGCTCTTGCAGCCGTTGTCGCGCGAAACCCCCATTCTTGGGGCTTTTCATCAGCCCGCGATGGTGGCGCGGTACTGCACGCGCGCCATCGGCCTGCGCCAGGGTTCGGTGGTCTATGACGGCGCCGCCAAGCTCAGTGACTCCGATTTGGAACGGATTTACGGCGATCGACGGTTGGAGACGAATGCGGGGTTGACGACGAAGCGGCCGCCTGTGGCTCCCGCTCCGTTCTTTACCAGCGAGGCGCACGCCTGAAATGTCTCAGACTGCCACAACTTTATCTGCGGGTCCGGTATCCACGAACCAGGGGTTAGAGAGATGGCAACGCGGGCGCGGCCAAGCACGCCTCCGCCTGGGCGGCGCGGCGATCACCGTCTTGATTTTGGTCATGCTGGCGGCAATCCGCTGCAATGTGAATCCCAGCGACTTTGCTCGTGGCATTGCGAAGGCACTCCCACTGCTGGGGATGTTTTACCCTCCCGAGTGGAGCGCGTTCGCGCGCATGGTTCAGCCGATTGGGGTAACCATAATGTTGGCGCTTCTTGCAACCCTGCTGGGAACCTGTCTCTCTGTTCCGTTCGCGCTGGCGGCTTCTAGAAACATCGCGCCGCCCTGGCTGCGCTGGACATCGCGGTCTCTGATTGCGCTCGAGCGTGGGCTCCCCGAGATCGTGACTCTGCTGCTCTGTGTAGCGGCCTTTGGGCTTGGGGTATTCCCGGGAGTGATTGCCTTGTCGATCGCCAGTATCGGTATGCTGGCCAAGCTATTGGCGGATGCCATTGAGGAAATCGAGCCGCAGGTTCTCGAATCGGTCAAGGCTACGGGCGCAACCAGCTGGCAGGTGATTCGCTACGCCGTCCTCCCTGAAGTGTTTCCTTCTGTCCTGGCCAATTGCTTGTTCCGCTTCGAGGTCAATGTCCGCGCCTCGGTTTTGCTGGGCGCGGTCGGGGCCGGAGGCATTGGATACGAGCTCAATGTGGCCATGGAATCACTGGAATACCCGCGCGCTGCCGTCGCCGTGCTGGCTTCCTTCTTCCTGGTGTTTTTCTCGGAGCGCATATCCGACTTCCTGCGGGCGCGGATTCTCGCCGGAGGGAAGCTGTGATGGGGTCGATCGCGGTGCCTCGCAATCTGCTGCCCTCCCGCAGGCTTCGCAACACCTGCCTAGGCCTCTGTCTCGTCCTGCTTTCGGTGCTGCTACTTGTGCTGACCGGAGTGTTATCGGTGAATCCTCTCGACGCACTCCCTGATTCCAGTAATTTGCTGCGTTTGGCTCGCGAGATTTTTCCGCCGAGCCTCAAAGTGCTGTGGAAGGAGAACCTGGCGTCGTCGCTTCTGGAAACCGTGTCCATGGCATTTCTGGGCAGCTTAGGCGGAGGGCTAATCGCGCTGGTCCTTGCCTTCTTTGCTTCACGAAACGTCTCTCCCCACCCCGTCATTCGCCTCGCGGTTCGCAGTTTGTTGGCGCTCGAGCGATCCACTCCCAATTTTGTGGTGCTGCTGGTTTTGCTGGTGGCCCTCGGCATTGGCCCTTTCGCCGGAATGCTCTCCCTGCTGGTCGGTTCGATCGGCATGTTTGGAAAGCTGTTTGCCGACGCCATCGAACAGGTTGATCGGGACATCCTGGAATCGATTCAGAGCGTGGGCAGCACCCGCCTGCAACAGATTCGCTACGCAATCCTGCCGCAGGTCGCGCCCTCCTTCATTGCCAACTGGTTCTATGCCTTCGATGTGAATCTGCGCGCAGCCATTGCCCTGGGGGTTTTCGGTGGGGGCGGCATCGGCTTTCAACTGCACGTAGCCAGCCGCGTGCTGCGTTATCACGACGTGCTCGCCTACTCCCTGCTGATTGTGGTTCTGATTAAAGGAATGGAGAAAATCTCCGATTTCGTGCGCCGGCAAATTCTGGGGCCATCGGCGGCGCACCGACTAAGGAAGGGTTATGGCTGACCTCATCTTGAGCAATGCTCACATCGTGCTGCCGGACCGCGAGCTCGACGGTTCAGTGGTAGTAGAGAATGGCCGTATCAGCGACATCAGCCCCCGTAAATACGCGGCAGGCCTCGATCTCCACGGCGTGCTGCTGGTTCCTGGCGTTATCGATGTTCACACCGACTATTTGGAGCGGGAAATCAGTCCCCGTCCGAGCGCGCAGTTTCCCGTGGAGATGGCTCTCCACGTGATGGACTTGCGAGCCTTGGGTTGCGGGCTTACCACGGTCCTGTCGGCGGCTCGTATTTCCGAGGAGAAGGAGGGCACCGTGGGCAGCTGGCATGGCGACGGCCTGGAATTGGCCCGGCAATATGAATCCCTCGTCCCGCAAATGCGCGCCCGCCACTTGATTCACGTGCGCTGGGACACCAATTTCCCCTCGGCGGACGGGGCTCTGAAGGAATTGTTGCAGCTCAAGAGTATCGGCAATCTGGTTTATAACGACAGCACTCCGGGAGAGCGCCAATACCGGCGCGATATTGAAACGATTATCCAACGACGCGCAGAGCGCCAAGGGGTTTCGCTTGCAGAAGCGCGCGCAGAAATCGAGGCGCGGCGGGACAGGGCCAAGCAGACCAACAACCGCCAGCAGGTACGGGCCGCGCTTGGCGGCCGCCTTCCTATCGGCAGCCATGACGATACGACCTTGGAGCATGTCGTCGAAGCCCACGAAGCTGGCGCCACGCTATGCGAAATGCCCTGCACGATCGAGGCGGCGCGCAAGGCCAGAGAATTGGGAATGATGATCTGCATGGGCGCTCCCAATTACTTCCGCGGCGGCTCCCACTGCGGTAATCTTTCCTGCCACGATGCACTGGCGGAAAACCTGGTGGATATCCTATGCAGCGACTACCATTTCCCTTCGCTCCTGGCCGCCGCCATACGCATGATGCGCAGCCGCATCCCGATTTCTCGGGCCATGAGCTACCTGGCCCTGAACCCGGCGCGCCACCTTGGCAAGGAAAAAGAGCTAGGCAGCATCGAAGTCGGAAAACGGGCGGACCTCGTCGCCTTCCATCCGCGCCAGGATCATGCGGACGTCGTGCGTGTGTGGGTTGACGGTGACTTGCGTTTCTCCGTCCCCGATTCGGCCCTGAACTAATCCTATCCGCATGACGCGAACTTTGGTCGACAATACGCAGCGCTTTTCGGGTCGCGCCGACTATTATGCCCACTACCGCGCGCACTATTCCCCCCGGGTCCAAGACGTTCTGACCGAAAAACTGGGACTGTCCGCCGATTCGGTCGTGGCCGATATTGGCTCGGGAACCGGTCACTCTTCGCTCCTGTTCCTGCCGCTAGCCAAGCTGGTCTATGGGGTGGAGCCCAACGAGAATATGCGGCGGCGAGCGGAGCGTGAGCTTTCGGGCTACCCCAACTTCCGCAGCGTGGCCGGCGTGGCGGAGGCAACTACTCTCGCGGACCGAGTGGCGGATTTTGTGGTCGCCGGCTCTGCCTTTCACTGGTTTGACCGGCAACGTTCATGGCAGGAATTCAAACGGATTGGGAAGGCCGATGGCCATCTGGTAGTGTTGCGGAATCATGCTCAGCGCGAGGCGTCGCCCTTCATGCGGGCTTATGGTGACGTCTTTCAGCGGTACGGCGAACGGCGAGACCGGCCGAATTTACGAAGCGCACTCACCGACATCTTCGGCGAGCATGGCCTGTCTAGCCTCGCCATCGATAACTCCGAGAGTCTTGACTTTGCTCAGCTGGTAGGCCGAGTCTTGTCGTATTCCAGCATGCCGCTCGCCGGCCACTCTCAACACGAACCAATGTTGGCCGATTTGGAGCGCGTCTTTGAACATCATCAGACCAGCGGGATAGTGCGGTTTGCAGCCGAGACTGTCGTTTATTGGGGGAAGCTATGACCACACCCGCAATCACGCTCGCTGGGCAGCAGACTGAAGCGCGCTCCGGGCTGGGAGAACAACCCCGCATCGATCCTACCGCACGCGTGCGCGAGGCGAAACTGGGCGCCTGGACTTCCGTCGGACCACGCACAACGATGGCTGAGACTGTCTTCGGCGACTATTCCTATGTGGTCAACGACTGCAGCATCATCTACAGCGAGATTGGCAAATTCTGTTCGATTGCGGCTTTCGGCCGCATCAACCCCGGAAATCATCCCACCTGGCGGCCGGCGCTCCATCACTTCAGCTATCGCAGCAAGTCCTACCAACTCGCCGAAGAAGATGATGCTTCCTTCTTTGAGTGGCGCCGCGACCACAAGGTGGTCATGGGGAATGACGTCTGGTTGGGCCATGGCGTGGTGGTATTGCCCGGGGTGACCATCGGCAGCGGCGCAGCCATCGGCGCAGGCGCGGTCGTCAGCAAGGATATTCCTCCCTTTGCCGTCGCCGTCGGGGTGCCGGCTAAGGTGATCCGGTTTCGCTTCGCCGAGAAGACGCGGGAGCGGCTCTTGCAGCTGGCTTGGTGGGATTGGTCGCGCGAGCAACTCCGGGCCGCGCTGCCGGACTTCCGCGAGCTCCCCATCGAGGAGTTCCTGGATAAGTACGAGACCCGGTAAGTGACCATTGAACTTGGACAA
>Ga0123356_10003581_pt1 | contig 16227 bp, 11 predicted proteins | sample TergutEmb28metaG_2_FD_92546 | JGI IMG/M metagenome (GOLD analysis project Ga0123356, IMG submission 92546) | Embiratermes neotenicus P3 segment gut microbial communities from Petit-Saut dam, French Guiana - Emb289 P3 | ecosystem: Host-associated > Arthropoda: Insects > Digestive system > Gut ...
AAGAGAAGCCGGAGACTGAAGAGAAGCCGGAGACTGAAGAGAAGCCGGAGACTGAAGAGAAGCCGGAGACTGAAGAGAAGCCGGAGACTGAAGAGAAGCCGGAGACCGAAGAGAAGCCGAAAACCGAAGAAAAATCAGAGGTTGCTAACAAATCATATGAAAATGATGTATACATCATAATTCACGCTACAAAAGGCCGTGCTGCAAAGAAAATTAATCCCGGTGATGCTCCTGTTTCTTGGTTGAGTGATTTGCGCAGGTATTTCAGGGGGGGGGCTCTTGGAGCAGAGGCGTATTCTATTGAGTTTTCTTCAGAGTCTAAATCCTCAAGTCATATCTTTACGAAGTATGTTAGTGCATTCGATGAGAAGCGCGGCGAAACAGGTTATGCCGCCTTTTCGGTTTATTGTAAGAACAAGTGTATTGACGGCGTTAATATAAAAAAAATGTTAGATGAATTATCTGAACACTATTGCTCTAAATATATCAAACAGAATGAACTTGACTGCAGTATAAACGAAAACTGGGATTTTGTTACTGACATAGCTAATAAGTATCGAGAGTGTATCTCTGATTTTGCCCCCCCAGAAAATATCCGGCGTGGCCCATTAGGCGAAATAGCTTTTTTGTGTTATGATGATCATCCAAGAGAGGACTGCGTTTACTCATTAGAGAAGCATTTTGATAACCCCTATCAAGAAAAATATTGCCCTTACCAATTGGTTTTTTTTGTAGATATAAAAGGCACGATGCGAAAATCGCTGGAAGAGATGAAAGATTTTACCGGCAAAAAGGAGATAGATGATTTAACCCATAAAATAAATTTGGGAGAGAATTCCCCAAACTCAATGTCCGATGATCCACCTAAAGAAGAAAAAACAGATGGGGAAGATTCTTTATCCGGTTCGTCTAATCCAAAGGGATCTGATCCAGGTGAATCACCGCCCGCTCCCGCGCCTAAACGGGATTCCAACGATAAACTAATTAAACAAATGTGGTCAAAATTTTTTACATTCATTACAAAGCTATTTTCAACTGAGCAACCAGACAAAGAAAAGACAACAGAGACAGATATTCCTCAATGCCAATCTTCCGCGGTAACTCCAGTTCAAAAAGATCCGAGTGATAAACCGCAGACAGAACCACCACCAATCGAAGAAAGTGCAGATGGAGCAAAGCCTGACACAGAACGACCCCCTAATGAAGAAAGTAAAACAAATGATAAGGCACCGGCACGCTATGTTACGCTTAAAAATGTTTTATTAGTTTTGGTTATTGTCGCTTTAGTGTCTGGTGGAATACTGGGCTTCAAATTTTATTCAGATACTCAAAAAATACGAATAGAAAATGAGGTAAAAAATAAAAATAAAGAAAAAATAAATGCGTTTAGATCGAAGATAATTGAATATTGCAATGGTATAGAGCTTCTTAAAGATACTTTGTCATTTTACAAAGGTGAATGGAAATCTTACGCGAAAAAATGGGAACAACACGAAATTAAACTGCCTGAAGAATGGGATAATGAAATATGGGATAGTGTTTTGCGAAGCATTGACAGCGCGATAATTAAAAGAGACGCTGTTGACTCTTTGAAAATTGCAATATTGATAGAATTGAACTATTCTGAGAGACAGCAATATTTTTACAGTGTTATCGCAAGAATTAGAAGTGACGCATCTAAAATAAGAAGCGAAATATTAAAAGATGCGCCTCCCAATTTTTCTGTGTTAAATTTGAATTTAATTGCACATTTAATCGCTGCGGCCGATAATAAAATTCAAGAAGACGAGGAAAAGAATCGTAAGCATCTGATAGCTAACATTACTAATTTTTTACAAAAAGGCGATTTAAACAACATAGAATTACGCAAAAAATATTCACGTTTAGGATCAGCCAATCACAAAGCCAGTATTCAATTGGTAGATGAATTTTGGAATACAAGTAAGCCCCCTAAACCACAGTGCCAAAGTTTGTATAGTAGGATAAGTAAAGATTCCAACTTAAAGAACCGCAAAAATTTAATTAATTATTTAAATTCTGAATGTGGAAAAAATGTTCCTGAATTTAGAGATCAAGATAAAAGAAACGCGCTTCGGAATTAATAAAAGTAAAGGGCAATAAAGATAATGAACGTATTGAAGACATTTTTATTAGTAACAGCGGCAACAACCATACTTTTTGTAGTGCGGTGTTCTTCGTCAAAAGAGAGCGAAACAGTTAGCGATGATGATTTGCAGACTGGAAATACATTTGTAATTGATATTAACCAGAAAATCAAAACTCTCAGAGAATTGCCAGAGAACACATCTCTTATAGCTGCTAAAAAAAATTACGAATATACAAAAGAACGTATAGATCATCTCTCTAACCTCAAAACAACTATATACCCCCATGGGGGCTTTGGCAGTACTAAACAGGAAAATGATCGGAGGAGAGCGACTCTAACGAAAAATTTGGATGCTGCTTATGACGCTAAGTTTATTGAGCTGGCGTTTTTTGTGTTTAACGGCAAAGAATGGAAACGCTCTGATTTGGATTTTATCAGAAGCAAACATGAGAAAAGATTGAAGTCATCGTTAGATACAAACGTCGCGAAAATCCCAGTCATTTTAAATAAACACAAGCAAATTGATGATTTTATCAAAAATAGCAATAATCTCTCGTTTAAGATTTCCGATACATCTGGCTGTTTTCCATTTAAAGACATTGATGATTTAATTAAAAACAACTATAGTCCAGGGTATTCATCTTCCGATTCTCCTGACTGTTTTCCGATTACGGATGCAAGGGGCAAAATTAATAGAATGCGGGAATATTCAAGAAATAATTTAGAAAACGAGCATGTCAATAATTGCGCAGACCTGCACAATAGGTTGAGAGGGATAGAGCAAAAATTATTCAACAGGCATATTGATTATTTGGGCCAAAAAATTGGTTACTGGTCTAACAAGTTTCCCCAATTCATGTCCGAAGAGTATCGCGTCTATATGCGAGAAGAACACCCACGAATTGATTATTTAAAGATTCTGTTCGAACCATTGAAAAAGGAGATTGAAAATTTTAAATCGTACTATCCAAATACCTATGATGTCAAGAATTTCAATAGAAAAATTGATTCTTTAAGGAATATATGGGACGCTGAAAGCGAAAAATCACGCAACTACAATCCAAGCGAACAATAATAAGGGAGAAAGTATAGTGAGAAGAAAAATTGTATTTGTGACTCTTTGTAGTATTTTGATAGTATTTTTTCAATGCAATTCATCCAGAAGTAAAAGTAAGCCACAAACTTTTAACGAAACGCAAAGTGAAGCGGTTGAGCAAAAAACGCAAGAAAATCAGCAGCTGGCTACGCAAATTGAGCAAAGAGATGCACAGATTGAACAACTTGTAGCGCAAAATCAGCAAAATGGTGCAACGATTAAGCAACAGGAAACAGAGCTTAAGTTGAAAGATACGGAAATTGAAAATAGAGATTTGAAAATTCAAAAAAAAGACGCAGAAATAAGGCTATTGATTACACAAAACCAGCAACAGCAAGATCCACAAATTCAGCAATTGGCCGCACAAGTTCAACAGAAAGAAACTGAACTTCAGCGACAAGTTGTACAAGCTCAGCAAAAAGATACAGAACTCCAACGGCAAATTGTACAAAATCGACAAAAGGATTCACTGATTAATCATCATGTAGCACAAGTTCGGCAAAAAGATACAGAGCTTCAACGGCAAATTGCACAAAATCGGCAAAAAGATTCATTGACTAATCACCATATAGCACTAATTCGGCAAAAAGATTCTCTGATTAGTCACCATACAGCACAAAATCGGCAAAAAGATTCAGAACTTCAGCGGCAAATTGCACAAAATCGACAAAAGGATTCACTGATTAATCATCATGTAGCACAAATTCAGCAAAAAGATACAGAGCTTCAGCGACAAATTGCACAAAATCGGCAAAAAGACACTTTGACTCAGCAATTGACTGCACGAATTGACCAAAAAGACAAACAGATTACTCAATTAGATGCTATAAAAAATGATTACAAAAGTAAAAAATTTGACGAATTAGTAAAATCTTCGACCCCATTTTCCATTCAATCCCATTTGAGCCTTGTTGGTAGCGATGCAGGAGTAAAACCGGTTTTAGACGATTTGAACAGGTATTTTAACGCACAAGAATTGCTTTCAAGAAAATATGATGCGGGGACAATTAGTAACGCGCAAAGACAGTTGAATCAAATAAAAAGGGAATCAAAACTGGTTGGCGACCTCAAGGATAATCTCAGCAAATACAAGGAGTTTAATGATCCTCTCAAAAGGACAGTAGCAAAAATTGTAAATGAAATAGATAAACCTGCAAACATGGCAGGCAGCGCTGATACGGCTAAGAGAGGTAAATTTAGTGATATAATGAAAGAACTTAACGAATATATCTACAACAATCCAAGTTATGTCAATTACCCACATTTATCAAGAATCGTTTTTGATATTATGCAACGAAAATCTTTAAATCCCGATGAGTCTATCAGAGATTTGCTGCAAAAATTATAATTTTTAAAAACGTTTGTGGTATTTGTAAATTTCGGGAGGTCATTTCGGTATGTTTAGCTGGAGATTTAAGAGAGCGCTCGGCAGGTTGTTTAAAGCTCTCATTATGCCATTGTTATTTCTATTTTTCATTGTCAACATATATTGCTGCTACAATGCTTTGTGCGGTATTTTGCCACGTTACTATTCTTACTACGGCTTTGTAGGCGGTTTGGCGTTATATTTCGTTTTCCGGCGTTTACAGCGGAAAAATATAGATTTTTTGGAGACGTATACGCACGAGAATATACACGTTTTTGTGGGTTTGTTATTTCTTCAGCGCATACATTCTTTCAGTGCGACGAGTGGCGGAGGAGGGCTTATAACGCACAGCGGTAAATACGCGAACAATGCTTTTATTGCGCTCGCGCCGTATTGTCTGCCGCTTTATACCTATATTCTTTTCATACCAAGATCTATTATTGTACCGGGATACCTTTGGATTTACGATATAATTGTGGGGTTTACCGTAGGCTTTCACGCATTAGCAATTAAGGGAGATATCAGGCCGGATCAGTCTGATATTAAATCGCAGGGCATTACTTTTTCGTATTTGTTTATTGGGGCTTTTATCTTTTTCGGCGCGGCGATAATTCTCTGGGCTATCCCTTTTGGAATTTTGGGGGCGTTTGCAAAATGGTGGGAGTGCGTTATGGTTCTGGCTACGAGAGTGGTGTGAAGCTGACTCCCCCCCATAATGGAATACCAAACTCGAATGGACGTATAGATACTCATGTGTTCTGCTAAAGTTTAATCTTTTATTGGAGATGAGCTTTGATATACTATATACCCTATATTCCAAGCGTTATTTCGAGAGCGTTGACTAATATCAATTACAATATCGTCAATTATTATTGAGCTATGTTTTTCAATAAAGGCGTTAATTTTATTTTCTATGTCAATCTGCGTTTTAAAGTATTTTATAAACTTTTTCAACTCATTTTTCTTATCTGTGTTGTAAATAATATTTGTAATAAATTCTCCGCCATCCACAACACCATCATCGCCATCGCACCGAAGAGCTTGTTTTAAGGTGATTTTCTCAATGTCAAAATCATTTTTCAAAATAAAATCGTTTATCTCTTCTTCATTAAAATCTCGCCTGCAAAAAACTTTAATTTGTTTCATGCTCGTATATTTCCTTTTATTTGGAAGTTCCTAAATATTCGTAATTAAATAATTTATATCTATTTTTGTCATTTATAAAGTAAAAATGCGCATGTTGACAATAAGGCATTATTAATCCATCCTTATTAATTCCTCTCGGTTTTGAATCTGAATACAACCATCTCCTGGCTTCTGCCATATCCATTTCAACATCTATTGAGTTTATATCAAGATGATAGTACTCGCTATAGGACGAATGAGCTGGATTCGGGAAAGTATCTTTATACTCTTTATTATATTTTGGAAGGAACGTTTTGATCAATGCCGCTTCAGTTAAGTTAATCATTTGTTTCTCTGAAAGCTGATTAGCTCCATTATGAAAATTTACCAATCGAGTAAAATCATCATTCTTATTTTCTTGGGACATTGATGTAAAGCCGTTTATTATGCTGATATTTTTTTGCTCAAACAATGCCAACAAAATCCATATCTCGGAGTCTGGTTTTTTTTGCATCGTTTCTGAATATATTTTTTGAAGTGTTGAATGAGAATCTAATCTGTCAACAGCTGTCCTTTCGCCGTTTTCACCAAATGCTTGGCCAATATATAAAACTTCTAAATCCAATAAAGGTTCAACTTCATTAGATGTTTTATGGTAATCGTCAACCAACATCGCAAGTTTATAACGATCAGAATATGGGTTATTTTTCTTTTTTACGTAAAGACAATTGCATGGATATTCAGTATGGAAATCATATTCTTTAGCATTTATCGTTATTGGCAATTTTCTTTCGTGCTCTTCGTTTTGCTCATGAATAATGTATTTGAACTCAATTGAATTATTATTTTTTATACAATATTCACGACCTAATTTTAGCTTAGACCTTCTAAGAATGAAGTATATATGGTATGGCGGATGATTTTTAAGAAAATCCTTTCCGCATATTTCTAAATCTGCTTGTTGTAATAATTGATATCTGCTTAAATACATTTGAATAGCAAATTCAGAAGCATATTTGAATGTCTTTTTGTCCATGTTTTTTTAACCTTATTATATACCCAGCGTTTGTGGCAAGAACGGCAATAATGTTGCTAATTCTTTACCGTATTCAAGAAGTTGTTGAATTTTTTTAGCTCCGTTTCTTAATTTAGCGATTTTATTATATAAATCAGATCCGGTGTCGATAATTTCCTCGAAAAATTCATTAATTCTTGATATAAAGCCCTTTTTACGCATGACTTCTTCTACATTAGTATCTTCGGCGGCGCTATTGAGTATTTCCTCCATATCATTAACTGTTTGATTAACACTTTCTATATACTTTGAATCGTCATCGTGCCCTGCCTGTTTTAAATCACTCGCGAGATTACTTAATTCACCCTGAAAACCTATAGCGCAATTATGAAAATTACTGGCTATTGTTGTGTTTGTTATTGTATTGTTTTTACCAATAATAAGCTCGCCGGTAACACCACTAATGTCTTTAACATTGTAATTATCTCCATTGTGAATACCCCCAAAATGAGTTTTGCCGTTATTAACAACCTGATCATTAAAATTAAAATTACTCATACAGGCGCCTCCTCCTGTTTGTTTAATTTACTTAGTTGATCTTGAAGCCAGTTTTCAAAGTCCATATTTTTATTTGATGATTTGTAAGCTCCTTTCATGTTCTCATAAACTCTTAAAATGATTAAATGTTTTGGCACGAGTTTCTTTAAAAGTATACGGTATGATTTTATATACCATTCCAATGCTTTGTCATAGTTGCCTTGAGCCTCAAAAACTTTAGCTCTGTTGTTATATGTGACAGCGGTAGAGGGGTGTTCTTTGCCTAATATTTTTTCACGAATTTCTAAAGCTTTCTCGCAATACTTAAATGCCTTGCCATAATCGCCTTGATCAAGAAACACTAACCCCATGTTGTTATATGTAGTCGCGGTAGACTGGTGCTTTTTACCTAATACTTTCTCACGAATTTCTAAAGCTTTCCAGTAGTATTCCAATGCCTTATCATAGCATTTTTGATCATAAAAAACAGTCGCAATGTAGTTATATGTATACGCGGTATCAGGGTGCTCTTTGCCTAACACTTTTTCACGAATTTTCAAAACTTTCTCGTAATACTCCAGCGCCTTGTCTTGAACATATTGATGCCTGAAGACTATTCCAATGTTGTTATAAACAATCGCGGTATCTATATGCTTTTTGCCAAATACTTTTTCACGAATTTCCAAGGCTTTCCAATAGTATCCCAATGCCTTATCATAATCACCCTGTTTGCTAAAAACTAACCCCATGTTGTTATAAATAGTAGCTATATCAGGATGTTTTTTGTCTAATACTTTTTCGCGAATTTCAAATGCTTTGCCGTAGTATTCCAATGCTTTATCATAGTCACTTTGATTTTGAAAAACATCTGCCATGTCATTATACGTAGTTGCGATATCTATGTGCCCTTTACCTAATATTTTGTTACGAATTTTCAAGGCATTGTCGTAATATTCTAATGCCTTGGTATAGGCTCCCTGAAGCCTGTAAAGTCTGGCAGTGTTGTCTATTAAATACGTGACATTTTCATTCTCAACATTTTTAAAATACTCCAAAATTTTCTCACCAAATGGCAAAATCCAAAGTCTGCTTGTAAATATTTCCATTGGTCTGAAAGATAAATCGTCAGCAATTATCTTCACCAAATCGGCGCATTCCCCATAAGTTGGTTTATTTTCGTATTTAACGACATCGGAGATAACATGGTGCATATAAAAGCCGGTATCGGTTTTGATAAGCCACCCTTTTTTAACAAGATCGTTTAAAGGATTGAGATTTTCCATCTCTAACCATTTTTTCGTTACCTCTGATGGTAAAGACATTGGTGAAAACAGGGAAAATTTCTTTAGCACTTCAAGTTCGGATTTATTGATTTTTGATAAATCAAAAAGCGTCATCATGTGTTCATTAAATGTTTTCTTGTTAATCTTTTCATTGATATTGGACAAGTCAAAACCATTGGCATTCAAATTTGCCAACAATTCATCATCTGAAAGCATGGCTTCATTTGCAGTCTTAGCAAGCAACTCAACCACAAGAGTAAGGCGGGCAGCTTTTTCCACAATTTTATTTACAATTTCATCTTGGTAGCTATTTCTATTGAGAATCTCTTTGTAAATAAAAATGCAGTCTTCTTGGGAAAGTTCGCCGATTTTGACGGGTTTTATATTACCGATATTATCACATCTTGAAGTAATAATGATATTACAAGCTAATTGATTCAACAATATCTCATCTTCTTCGGAAACTTCATTCATATTATCAATAAAAAGCAACAATTCGTTTGATAGCTCATTGATATGGATTTTTGTATAAATGAAGTTACCTTCAGAATCAGTAATTTTGATTGTTTCTTTAAACTTGCCATATAAGGTTTTTTTAAGATTTTCATCAAATACAATCCAGCCGATGTGATTGATTTTTCCATCTGTTGTATCATTGTATTCATGAAACAATTTTTTGCATAGCTCCGATTTCCCAATCCCGCCCATACCATTTACAAGCATTAATTTTTTGTTTTCGGCAATATTTTTTTTGATATCGGCAAGTTCTTTTTCACGCCCGGTAAAATATGCGGACGGAAAGGGAGCAGAATCAACGGTGATAATTTTTCCTAAAGATTTGGTATGTGGAGCATAATTGTGAATGTCACCAAAATGCGTGTTTCCATTATTGACTACTGGTGCAGTAAAGTTTAAGCTTGTCATTAGCAGTTTCCATTCCGAAAGGTGATGAGAAAACTACAGCTATTAACCCGCTATTTAATAAATTAAATTTTAGCCTTTAAAATACCAAATGTTTTTTGCCAAATCTTTTATCCAATAACTGATATCTGGTGTTTCTAAAACTATACCGATGCGTGAAGATGAGTGAAAAATTGTGTACGGTGCCAGTTTGTAAAATATTAGTTTTATATTTTAGTAGCATAGTGATCTTATAGTCATTATTTAATTTGTAATATATTATAAATGTTCTATTGTATGTCTTTTATTATTTATAGTTTGGCAGCTGTCGGATTGTTTTTAAGTTCTAATTTATAAAAAATGATTAAAGTATGTTTTTAACTTTTAAGAAAGTGTTCCCTTTTTAAAAGAGAGATGGCTATGCCACGAAAACATCATACATCGTTTTTGGAAAGGTCGAGAACGACATTACAAACAGTATGTGAAAAAAAGGTAGAAGTTTGGGAATTGCACCACATAAATAATGATGCTATCATGTCAGCGTGGGCGAAACATTTTCGTCAACATTACTGTAGGGATAGTGATATTGATTCTTTACGCAAGGGTACAGGAAAATCTCGACAAGACTATCTCAATACAATAAAATTTCCTGACAAAAAACAGAAACCCGGCCCCAGTATTCGTGCTGGAAATTTCGCGGAGATTCTTGTAGCTGATTTCTTAGAATTCATTCATGGTTATGAAGTATTAGGCAGACTTACACGTTATAGCAATAAAACAATCCGCAATGAATCAACAAAAGGAAATGATATTATTGGATTCCGTTTTGTGAATGGCGCTAATCCTGATCCGAAAGATGAATTGGCTTTTTTTGAGGCAAAAGCAAAGTTTACTGGTAATAGTACAAGTGCGCAAAATAGATTACAAGATGCCATAAAAGGTTCTGCAAAAGATAAACTGCGCTTAGGGGAATCACTTAATGCAATGAAGCAAAGATTTATCGAACAAAACATGGCAAAAGAAGCTGAAAAAGTTCAACGTTTTCAAAATGTGGCTGATAATCCTTACACAACTAATTATGGAGCTGTTGCCCTTGTTTGTAACAGTAATTATTCAGAGCCAATCGCGACAAGTGCAAATACAAGCTCACATCCTTTCAACGACAATCTGCGCCTTGTTATAATAAAAGGTGAAAATATGATGGCACTTGTGCATGAACTCTACAAGAGAGCTGCCGATGAAGCCAGATAGACGTTCGCAGCATCTCCTCAACATTACGAAATCTAAGGCAAAAATGTGGGAATACGATATTCCTGTTGAACATCACATCACAATTACAGAATCACCGGAAAAATTGTTCGCCTTGAGTATCGCATTGCTTGGAGATGTAGCAGCAGAGATAAACCGTGGATATGAAGACACTGATTCTTTTAAAGAGTTAAAAAGTCATCTTCTATTTTCAGCGGACTTTTTTAATTCTTCTGATGAAACTAAATTATTTGAAACGCTATCATCGAAGCTACGGCTATTGTCTTCTGCGGCGTTTTATCTCTGCGATATGCCGGGTAATGCTAAAGTGCTGGCAGATTCTTTAGAATATAGCGATTTAGCGACAAAAACGGATAGTTTAGGATTATTGCTACTCAGAATGTTGCAAGATAAATATTCAACAGGATTAAGTCGGCAAAATGGTGACAGTGATAATATTACAGAAGAACTGTCGGCGCTCTTTACCGATTTTTACATTGAAGGAAATCCGAGTGCTATATTGCGATTAGTCAATAGACTGAGAAAAGCAGTGTATACAAATGGAACAGAGGAGCAGCTCTTATTAGGTGATGTTATTGGGGCTGTCGCGAGAAGAAAGATAGATAATGCTTCTATTCGCGTGTTATCCAATTACACATATATTGACATAGAACAATGGAGAACAGCTTTATCAAAACAAAGTTTCATTAGAGAGTTTTGGCCGGCTCAACACCTTTTGGGGAAAATCGGGATTTTACGGGGACAGTCGGCAATTGTTCAAATGCCTACAAGTGCAGGAAAAACAAAATCTATAGAATTAATTTTACGAAGTGCGTTTTTATCCCGCAGAACAAACCTTGCTGCAATCATAGCTCCGTTTCGTGCATTATGTCACGAAATAACGGATTCTCTTAAATTATCCTTTAAGGATGAAGATGTTGGAGTTGATACGCTTTCTGATGTCTTACAGGATGACTATAACCTTGAAAACTTGCTTGGACTTTCTGTTAAACCTCAAATTATAGTTGTGACACCCGAAAAGTTACTCTACATATTAAGGCATCATTTAGAAATAGCAGAACACTTGAAACTAATTTTTTTTGATGAAGGACACCAATTCGACTCAGGAAAAAGAGGAATAACTTACGAGCTATTGCTTACATCGCTAAAAAAATTCATCCCTTACGAAGCACAAAAAATTTTAATTTCTGCGGTTATTCCAAATGCGGAAAAAATCGGCTCATGGCTTAATGGAGAAGAAACTGTTGCAAAAGGGAGTGACTTAATACCCACGCAAAAATCGTTTGGTTTTGTTAGTTGGAAAGATTCATTAGGGCAGATAAAATATGTTGATAAAACAGAAGATATATTTTACGTTCCTCGTGTTATAGAAAGACACACCCTTTTGCGTAAGGTCAGGGAACGTAAAGAAAGGGTATTTCCACAAAAAGATGATGGGAATGATATAGCGCTTTTTTTAGGTTTGAAATTGTGTGCAAATGGCGGAGTTGCAATTTTTTGTGGAAGAAAAGATACTGCGTCTAATATTTGTAAACAAGCAGTGGAAATTGTTGAACGTGGTTATCCTGTAGGAAACTTAAAAGACTTTTCTGACTATGAAGAGCTATTAGCAATATCAGCACTTTTTGAGCAAAACCTTGGTATAGAATCAATTGGAGCAAAAGGCGCAAAAATCGGCGTGTTAGCTCACCACAATAACGTTCCACACGGAATTCGTCTTGCAATTGAACATGCAATGCGTGAAGATAAAATACGCATTATTGTATGCACTTCTACACTTGCGCAGGGTGTAAATCTCCCTATTCGCTATTTAATAATCACAAGTTTGTATCAGGGTAGTGACTCAATAAAAGTTCGAGATTTTCATAATCTTATCGGTCGTGCAGGCCGTGCAGGTAAACATCTCGAAGGGAGTATCTTATTTGCAGAATCTGAAATATACGATAACAAAACAGAACGGAAGAAAAAATGGCAATGGGAAAAAGCTCAAGCGCTGTTAGATATAAGTAAATCAGAAGATTGTATTAGTTCATTACTTACGATTTTTGAACCAATAAGTAATGATAATGGAAAGCCACTACTCAATAATGGAAAACCAATACCTGATTTAGAAAAGGTAATAGCGTTTTTTTTAGACGATGGAATTTTTTTGGAACTTGCAACTGAAATAGAGAAAAAACTTGGCGCATCGGGTTTTACAATTAATATCGTACTGCCTCAATTACTCCAGAAAAAGCAACAACTTGAATCTATAGAAAATTTTCTCTTGGCTCATTGGGAAGATAATAATGAGAATATAGAAAGTTGGGCATCTGAATTGGCAAAACAAACGTTAGCATATCACTTGGCTGATGAAGAAAAGAAAATACAAATTGTAAAAGTATTTCAATTACTTGCTGATAATGTCGCAGAAAAAGTATCTGAACCAGAGCGAAAAAAGGTTTTTAGTAAAACGCTTTATGGCATAAATGTTACTTCAAAAATAGAAGCGTGGGTAAATGACAAAAAAGATATTCTAATGTCCATTGCAAACATGGATAGTTTTATAAACGCAATATGGCAATTATTTTGTGAAATGGTTGAAAACAACACTAATAGCAGCCTTTTCACAAGGTTTGACAAGCCTGATGTTAGAAAAGATATTTTACTCGCTTGGACATCGGGTAAGTCTTTTGCAGAACATTTGAAATTACTCAATGAGCAAGGTGTTCACAAGAAACGAGGGGGCCAACGTTGTGAGTTTTCGGTAGAGGATATTGTTGATGTTTGTGAAAATATATTTGCGTTTGAGGGAACACTTTTTGTTGGTGCAATTATTGAATTTATTGACACATTCCCTGATTTTGATTCACTAACTAAAGATTTATTTAAAGTTTTCCAAAAACGTATTAAATATGGATTGCCGAATGTTTCTTCAATCAACCTGTATGAACTTGGATTTTCAGACCGCTTTCTTTCGCAAAAAATTGCATCACTGTTTCAAAATCAAGATTTAAGAAAAGACGAAATTCAACAAAAAATTAATGAACCTGATATTTTGAAATCAATTCAAGCATTGCGTTTACCTTCGTATTATAAGGGTAAACTTCAATTGTTACAAAGCGGTATTTAAAACACATAAGAGCCAACGGTTAAAAAGTATCTACAGTACCAGTTTGTGAAACATAGTGAGTGGATTAAATTTTGGCTTAGTTTGGATATGTTATATTTGGCTTATCCTTGCCTATTTTCAGCACAGGAAAAATAAAATGCACTTTCCCTATACGAGTTGGATTTTTACGTCTATTTTGCTCATCTTAGCCAGCTTCTGTGCGGGTGAATCCAAGCAAAATTCAAACATACGCGATACTCCCGAAATAGCGTCCACTGTTTCTAAAAACATATTCCAGAGCGGTACAGCTTCATGGTACGGAAACCAGTTTCAAGGCAAAAAGACTGCAAGCGGTGCACCCTTTGACATGAACGCTTTTACTGCCGCCCACAAAACACTACCCTTCGGCACAATAGTGCGCGTTATGAATCTAAGTAATGGTAACACCGTAAACGTAAAAATCAATGATCGCGGCCCCTTTACTACAAAACGCATTATTGATCTTTCGCACGCTGCGGCAAAAAAAATCGGTATGATCAATAGCGGTATCGCGGAGGTATCAATAGAAATAATTTCGGAACAGCAATAAGGAAAACGGATTTTGGCCAAAGATCAATCATAATGGCGATGCCAATCTTTCTACCACTACATAGGTAAGCGGATTCAGTGAAAAGTTTACGTATTTTATGCTATCGGGAACACGTAAAAATTATACTTATGAACTAAACTGATCTCAAAAGCAAAACAATGTAAAAAAATGTGTACGGGGGCCATAGATAATTGTTATAGTGATTTCTAAGTGACTTGCCTAACTTTTACAAGTTTTCAAATTGTTGTATCTTTTTGAGTATTAATGTGTTGCCTCAGTACCTCTGCTCATGGAATGAATTATTTTTAATAATATCTTGCAGAAGTTCTCGAAATCATATATACTAATAGGGAGAATTGGTCAAATGGCTAAATTGCCAATAGACGCGGATATACTGCCGCCGTCAGACGATCACATTTTCAAGACGCTCTTAACGCGTCCGGACGCAAAGCGTGTACTGATGGATGTTGTATCTGTGTCAATTGAGCGTATTGTTATAGACGTAGTAGTGCGTAACACAGAACTGCCTATTGCCGATGTAAACGAAAAGACGGAGCGTTTCGATGTAAACTGTACGGTAGACGGCGGTGATCAGGTTGATGTTGAGATGCACAGCTCCCGTATAGAGGAGATGGATGGCGGGCACAAAAGTTTCATAAACAAATATGTGTATTATGCGACAGATTTGCATTCGTCTCAACCATCTAAAGGTGTAGGATACGATAAATTAGTTCGGACGTATCAGGTTACGTTTTGCGGATATACGGTTTTGCCAAAGAGGCGGGACTTCGTTAACCGAGCTTCGTTGCGTTTTCCCGATGGCGGACAGTTCAGTGATCAGGTTAATATGGTTATTGTCGAGCTGAGTAAGCTTAATGATCTTTTGAAAAAACCTGTAAAGAAGTTAGCGCCGCTTGAGATGTGGTCGCTGTTTTTCAGATACGCATCAGAGCCTAAGTACAGGGATGTGGTTAACAGTGTAATTAGCGCAAAGGAGGAAATTGACATGGCTTCTACAATGCTTTTGGAGATTAGCAAAGACGAACAGGAACGCGCCCGATACAGGAGTAAGAGGATGTTTGAGACCGATACGGATTCGAATCTGATTATCGCCGAGAGAAGAGGTGAGGCAAAGGGGCGGGCAGAGGTACTTGCTCTTCTCAAAAAAGGTGTTTCACCTGATGAAATCCAAAGAATGTTTGACAAAGAATAGTTTTCTCCACAAGCACGGTATTTGGCGTGAATACTGCCATTAACATAATCTCCCTACTCAGGGGCGACGCCACAAAAAGCATACGCATGGGTGAAATCAAAGTAGGCCATGAGTTTTTCGGCGCGTACATCACTGGCATTCAAATCGTCACAATTGCCGTTTGTCTATCTTTATTCATAGTCTGCATATTCTTCATGAAATACAACCGCACTGGCCGTCAAATCCGCGCGGTGGCAAGCAACCCGGAATTGAGCAGCGTGATCGGCATTAACTCTGACAGAGTTATTTTATGGGCGTTTGGCATTGTCCATTTTATCTTGTGCCTTGATTTTTCCCATAGTTATTTGTTATATTACTAACGCAAGCAAGTTTTAAGTAGTTCTTCATTCTCGGTTTTGATTTTTCTATTTCATTGTTGTAATTCCGGTTCATCATTTTTGTGTATTACAGTCTCGATGTTCCAATTTCGTATAGAGAATTGGGCAGTAATATTAATCGGTTGAAAATGTCAATTTTTGATCTATATTTGGAGGATGCTATGGAACAGGATACGGCAATTAAGTTATTTGAGGAGAGAAAGATAAGAACTTATTTTGACGAAGAGGCAGAGGAGTGGTATTTCTCTGTTGTTGATGT
>Ga0123356_10003582_pt1 | contig 16226 bp, 15 predicted proteins | sample TergutEmb28metaG_2_FD_92546 | JGI IMG/M metagenome (GOLD analysis project Ga0123356, IMG submission 92546) | Embiratermes neotenicus P3 segment gut microbial communities from Petit-Saut dam, French Guiana - Emb289 P3 | ecosystem: Host-associated > Arthropoda: Insects > Digestive system > Gut ...
CCTCAAAATCACAGAGATGGAACTCTACGACCTTACCGGCAGAAAAGTACATCAGCAAACGGTAAACCAGTCTTACGGAACAGTCCAATTAAACGATCTTGCACAAGGAGCCTACATCTTAAAAGTGTATTTAGATCAGGGAGAGGTTGTAACCTGGAGGGTAGTGAAGAATTAGATAGTACACAGCTACAGCAAATTTTAATACATTTGTTTTCTAATCCGATATCATGTAATTATATAAACATTGTAAAAAAGTTGGATAAAATACTACAAAATTAGGGAATTAACACTATCCGATTTTGTAGAAAAAAAACAGATAGAAGCATAACCGGAATATATTAAAATTTTTATTGTATTGAAAAACAGCTATATAAAAACACCGCATTTTTTTTTTTCATTTTTGAATTTTACATTAAAGTTATTATATATTTGCCGCGATTATTCATTCATAAAAAATAATAGGAGGAACATTATCGATTAAATCTCTACTTTTTTTCCCAGTAACAAAAAAAATGATTATGAAATCGATTGCGTTAACCGATAATGAGCTAATTACTCGTTACATTGATGGTGATGAAATTGCCTTAAAACATTTAATCAGCAGGCATCAAAAAAAAGTTTTTTCTTATATCCTTATGTCGGTAAAGAATCGTGAATTGGCGGAGGATATTTTTCAGGATACCTTTATTAAGGTAATTAATACCCTTAAATCTGATAATTACAAGGAAGAAGGGAAATTTTTACAATGGGTGATGCGTATTGCAAACAATCTCAAAATTGATTATTACCGTAAAGTGCAGCGCATGCCTGTCTTTGAGTCCAATAGCGATTTCAATATCTTTGATGTTTTAAATGGAACCGATCCCTCCATTGAACAAAAGATTATTACAGAGCAAATCTACAGCGATGTGAAAAATTTAGTGCAATATCTTCCCGAAGAACAACGCGAGGTGTTGGAAATGCGTATCTACGACGATGTTAGCTTTAAAGATATTGCCGAAATCACCGGCGTAAGCATCAATACCGCATTAGGAAGAATGAGATATGCCCTGATCAATCTCAGAAAATTGATTAAAGAAAAAAAAGTAATCATTTCATAATCAGCAAATCATAATTTATTTCGTTTCTTTGCAATAATTAAATTTTATAGGCGTTTTTCTATTTATCAAAAACGAAAATTTCGCCTATGAATCAAGAAATAACACTCTATAAAAAATCCTCCAAGTTAAACTTGAACCAAACGCCAAGAAAAGCGATCATTGATACTTTAGTAAGTTATTCAAAATCAATTCAATTTGTCAATGCTTCCATCGGAAAGTTTGTGGTTGTAAACAACTAATCTTATTTGCTTTCATTTATGAAGGTTGTTTTTCTAACGATCGTTTATTAATTTTGTAAATTTGCTTTTGAAAGAAAATATAGTTTCCTTTCTTGCATAAAAAGGAGTTTTCAAAATCTTCATCTAATTTCAGGAAATTGTTCTTGATTCTCATTTTATTGTCGTGGTTTTGGATACTAAATTGGTAACGTTTATCCGAATTATTCTGAATGGAGTCCGAAAAGATGATCGCATTCCCTTGATAACAAAATTGAAATGCCGTACATTTTGGTATCTCATAGCGAACCACTTCAATGTGTTGCATACACTTTATCCTGTCTAACGAATGGATGAATAAAATGATGTTTAGTATTAACACGCTGTAAATAAGCATTTTTTTTATATTTTTTCGAAAAATGTAAAAGATGACCATGATTATATACAGCAAAAATACCTGTGCAATATTAATAGAAACGGGTGCGGTAAGCGCGCCCGGAATCTGTTCAATATAAAAAATAACGCTATTCATAACTTTAATTACAAAATTCAAAAGAAACCCTAAACAATTGGATAGAAATCCATTGAAAGAGAATGCTAATGTTGCCACGCCCAGTACAGTAATTACAAAAGAGAGAGGTATAATGAATAAATTTGTCAATAAGAAATAGTTGGGAAATTGGCAAAAATAAAAGACGGCAATGGGAGAAGTAGCCATTTGCGCCACCACAGAAACCGTCATCAAATCCCATATATACTTACCCACTTTGGTTTTTAGGCGCATCCATTGTGTTACTTTGTTTTGAAAAATTACAATTCCAAAAACTGCCAGATAGCTGAGCTGAAATCCCAACTCGAAAAGTAATAACGGATTGGTTGTAAGTAAAATAAATAATGATGCAAATAGACTGTGAAAAACGTTTGTTTTCCGTTGCAGGAACTTTCCGGTAATCACAAAGGTAAACATAGCGGCTGATCGTGTTACGGAAGGGGCTAATCCTGTGATGTTTGCATAGATCCATACGGCAACCAAAAGGATTACATTCTTTACATAGCGCGTCTTCACTGAACGATCTAACGATTGTAGCAAAAAACCCAGAATCATAAAAATTACTCCCACGTGCATTCCGGAAACACAAAGAATATGGCTTGCCCCTGTAGCAGCGTAGCTTGCCCGCAGTTCAGGCTCCAGCGTTTCGTCGTTGCCCAGCAAGATCGCTGCCACTACACTAAATTCTGCGCCCGAAACTCCCGATTCTACTAATTTGCTGCATAGGGAACGCTGCATGTAAGAGGCATATCTTTTTATGGATGTACTTTTTACCCCATCCAAAAATACCCAATTCCGGTTTCCGATATAACCGGTGAGACGAATCCCCTTTCTTTTCATAAATTTTTCATAATTAAATTGATAAGGATTTTTCGGAGGTTCAATAAAAGACAACTTGGTATTAATTATTACCTTGTCGCCCACTTTCCAATGTTGTATTACGCTATCTTTTTGAAAATAAAGGAGCACCTGTTTTGTAATCCAATAAGAAGAATCGTTTGTTGCGCTAAGTTTTGCAATAACCTTAAAAGATTTCTCCCGCTCTCTGGGCAATTCCCTGATCTCTGCAATCCAGGTTCGTTTTTGCTGGATTTTTTCGATATCCATATTGGTTGTGTCTTTGTGAAAATGGAAGAAAACAGACAAATATCCCGCAAAACAGAATGAAAAAAGCAATAACCAAATAGTCATCTGATGTAAAAAAAAGTTTGTTTTTCGCCGAAAAAAGATAAAAAACGAACAACAAATAAATAGCCAAAAAATGCAAAAAAGCAGATTAAGGCTATTTATCGGCAGAAAATACCCTAAAATTACGCCGAAAATGTAGGGCAGAAGCACTTTGAGTACGGGGTAGTGTGAGAAGTTCATACGAGTAATTTTGTGCAATATATATTTTTTGGGTTAATAAACGCCGAACCATTGGGACTATCCATAAATTTTTTAAAAACTCACTTTTTTTTCTATCTTCGCCTCTTTGTATTTTAACCTTCATCATTACATCACAATTAAATAATAACCAATATGATAAAAGACGATTTTACCGTTAGACACTGTGGTCCGCAAGGCGCAGAAATTGAAAAAATGTTGCATACCTGCGGCGTGAAAACCTTAGACGAACTTATTGACAAAACTGTTCCGGCTGCCATTCGCCTGCCCGAAGAACTTGCCCTGCCCAACGGCTTAACCGAAGGCGAATATCTGCAAGCTGTAAAATCGGTGTTGTCTAAAAATAAATTGTATAAATCTTATATCGGTATGGGATACTACAATACGTTTACCCCCGCTGTAATTTTGCGCAATGTTTTTGAGAACCCGGGCTGGTACACCTCTTACACACCCTATCAAGCCGAAATTTCGCAGGGTCGTTTGGAGGCGCTTCTCAATTATCAAACCATGATTACGGAATTAACGGCAATGCCGTTGTCAAACGCTTCATTGTTAGACGAAGCTACTGCCGCCGGAGAGATGATGCTGATGTTCTTCAATAGCCGCAGCCGCGACGCCGTGAAAAACAACGTATGCAAGTTCTTTGTTTCTGAGGATGTGTTCCCGCAAACTTTAGGTGTTCTCAAAACCAACGCAGCACCGCAAGGTATTGAAATTGTGCTGGGCGAACCCGCAAAAGTTGAACTCGACCAAACCTTTTTCGGAGCTATGTTGCAATATCCGGGCAGCTGGGGCGAAATATACAGCTATAAACAGTTTACCGCCGATGCACAGGTAAAAGGCATTTTTGTAGGCGTTGCTGCTGATATTTTGGCGCTCACCGTGTTAACTCCGCCGGGAGAATGGGGCGCAGACTGTGTTGTAGGCTCCGCCCAACGTTTCGGAATCCCCATGGGATTTGGAGGTCCTTCGGCAGGATATTTTGCATGTAAAGAAGATTTTAAACGACTGCTTCCGGGGCGTATTATCGGGGTAACGATTGATGCACAGGGAAATCGCGCTGTGCGCATGGCGTTGCAAACCCGCGAACAGCACATTAAACGCGAACGCGCCACTTCAAACATCTGCACAGCTTCGGCGTTGGTTGCCATAATGTCAGGATTTTATGGTATGTGGCACGGCGCCAAAGGGTTGCGCAACAAAGCGCTCAAAATGAATGTACTTGCCGGCGTGTTGGCTAACGAAGCAGAAAAATACGGATATAAACAGCACAACAAAACATTCTTCGATACTTTGTGCTTTGAAGCGCCACAGGGAATTACTACCAAAGATGTGAAGAAAATAGCATTGGCTCACGAAGTTAACTTCTACTATTGGTGCGAAACCTGCTTCTCTTTATCTTTAGACGAAACAGTAAAATTGGAAGACGTCAACTTTATTTTGTCTATTTTGGCAGAAGCGGCGGGAAAAGAGTTTACCCCTTATGTATGTCAGCCGTGCACCCCAACATTGAATATTCCGAAAGAATTACAACGTACCTCAACCTTTATGCAACAGGATATTTTCCACAAGTATCAGTCTGAAACAGAGATGATGCGTTACATGAAGAAGTTGGAAGTTAAAGACTTGTCGCTCAATCGCGCCATGATTCCGTTGGGTTCCTGTACCATGAAATTGAACGCTGCGGCAGAGATGATTCCGTTAAGCTGGGCTGAAGCGGGTGCGCTTCATCCGCTTGTACCGGAAGATCAGGCGCAAGGCTACTTGGAAATGATCAACGAAATGGATGAATGGTTGCAGGTGGTAACGGGCTTCAAAGCCATCTCGTTCCAGCCCAATTCGGGAGCAGCAGGCGAATACGCCGGCTTGATGGTGATTCGTAACTATTTTATTGATAAAGGAGAAGCGCATCGCAATATCTGCCTGATTCCGGCTTCCGCACACGGCACCAATCCTGCATCGGCTGCAAAAGCAGGTTTGGATATAGTGATTGTAAAATCAACCGCTGAAGGCGAAATTGATGTGGAAGATTTGCGCGTCAAAGCCGAACAGCATAAGGAGAACTTGTTGTGCATTATGATTACCTACCCCTCCACACACGGCGTTTTTGAAGAAGCTATTTTAGAGATTATCCAAATTGTTCACAACAACGGCGGTTTGGTATATATGGATGGTGCAAATATGAACGCTCAGGTGGGCTTAACCTCTCCGGGCGCCATGGGCGCGGACGTGTGCCACCTGAATTTACACAAAACTTTTGCCATGCCGCATGGCGGTGGCGGTCCGGGAATAGGACCTATTGGCGTTGCCGAACATTTGGTTGACTTCTTGCCGAACCACGAACTTTACAAAGTGGGCGGAGAGAAAGGCAGCCAAATTGCAGCCTCGCCTTATGGCAGCGCATTCTTGTTGCCCATCACCTACGGCTATCTCAAAATGCTGGGCGGTATCGGCTTAACAGAAGCTACGAAAATGGCAATACTCACCGCCAACTATATGGTGGCGCGTTTGAAAGACCACTATAAAATCATGTATCTGGGTGCGCAAGGCTGCTGTGCGCACGAGTTTATTCTCGACTGCAACGAATTTGACCGCTCTGCCGGAGTGCAAGTGATTGATATTGCAAAACGTTTAATGGATTACGGCTTCCACGCGCCCACCGTAGCATTTCCCATTCACGGCACATTGATGGTGGAACCTACAGAAAGTGAGCCGCTAAGTGAAATTGACCGGTTGTGTGATGCTTTCATTGCCATTCGCGAAGAGATTCGTGAAATTGAGGAAGGCAAAGCCGACAAAGCCAACAATGTGATTAAAAACGCCCCTCATACGGTGCAAGTGGTTTGCGCCAACGAATGGGATAAACTCTATACCCGCGAAAAGGCTGCATTTCCAATGCCTTACGATGATAAATATTGGCCTGCAGCAGGAAAAGTGAATGATGCACACGGGGATAGAAATTTGGTGTGTTGTGTGGGGTAAATTTTACATTTGAATTTATAAATCTCTGAACAACAATTGTCTTCATGAATAACATAACGGGCATCATCATTACGCTAAATGAGGAAAAAAACATCAAGAATTGCATTTTTTCTTTGCAACAGATTTGTAATGAAATTATCGTTGTGGATTCGGTGAGTCAGGATAGAACATGTGAAATCGCTGAAAGTTTGGGTGCAAAAGTTTACGTGCAGCCCTATTTGGGCGATGGGCTTCAAAAAAATATCGGGTTGCAATATGCAACAAATAGTTGGATCTTTAGTATGGATGCCGATGAGCGGCTCACTCCTGAGTTAGTTTCCGCCATCAATGCTATTGACTTAAACGGCTCGCAATATTGGGGCTTTTCGGTGAGGCGCCGCAGTTATATCGGAAGTCGCTGGATGCGTTGTTGTGGCTGGTATCCCGATTATATTGTCAGATTATTCCGGCACGACAAGTTGCGATTTGCAGAGGTTAAACAGCACGCAACAGTTCCGGAAAAAAATACTTTACGACTGAAAGCAGACCTGTTGCACTATTCCTATCAAAATATTGGAGAACTTTTTTCAAAGCCTGCCCGCAATTTCTCTACCCGCAGCGCTAAAATAATGTACCAAAACGGCAAAAGAACCAATCCCTTTTCTCCTGTTGTTCACGGTTTTTGGGCATTTTTTAGTAATTATTTCTTCAAAAGAGGAATATTTAGCGGAATTGACGGATTAACACTTTCTATTGCCATTGCTTGCCATTCTTATTTGAAATATGCAAAGCTACTTGAATATCAACGAGATATTGAAGTTAGAAACAGGGAAGATTTTGAAAAGATATGGGATTGAAATTATATTAATCGAACAACAACATTGCCGTAATAAAATCAAGCAACGGCAACCCTTCTTTGGTAATTGAAATTTGTTGAAGGTGATGTTTGTAATATTGTGGGTTAATTTTTTGTAATGAATAGAGCAAATAATCCCTTTTTTCAATCCCAAAACAACTTTCAAGATCGTGCAAATCAATGCCGTTTTTTGTTCTTAATCTTAATAATACATATTCATTATATTGTTCTGCCAAGGTTAAATGTTCTACCTCAAAAAAAGAAACATTATCTTCTATAGCCTTAATATATTTTTCTACATTAGAAATATTCCAACTTCTTTCAGTTCCCATAAAGCTGTGTGCTCCAGCCCCAAAACCCAAGTAGGGAGTTCCATTCCAATAATTGGAATTATGTTTTGAGTGATAATTTTTTAAAGCAAAATTGGAAACCTCGTAATGCTCAAAGCAGGCTTTTTCCGCTGCTTTAATCAGCATTTTCATTTCTTGTAAAGATTGCTCATCGTCAATATTTTCAATTTTTCGTTGTGAAATTTTTTTGTGCAACAATGTATTTTCCTCAACGGTTAATGAATAGGCAGATAAATGTTTTATCGGCAAACAAAAAGCCGTTTTCAGTTCCTGCGCCCAATCTTTCGGTGAACGCAGATAAACTCCATAAATAAGATCAATGGAAATATTGTCAAAACCTGCTTTTTGTGCATTTTCAATAGCATGAAAGGCATCTTTTCCCGAGTGCATTCTTCCCAAAAAATGCAGGATGTCATTATTAAAAGATTGCGCTCCAATGCTTATCCGGTTGAAGCCAATTTTTTTTAAATCGGTTAAATACTCTATCGAGCATTGTTCAGGATTTCCTTCAATAGTACATTCCGCATCAAATGCCACGTCAAAATTTTCGTGTAGGGCATTCATTATTTTTTCTAAGAGATGAACAGATAAAAGCGTGGGTGTTCCGCCCCCGAAATAGATGGTATTGATTTCCGCTTTCTGCTTTCTGCTTTCTGCATTCTCCTCTTTAAACCTTAACCCTTGAACCTTAAACTCCTTCTCCATCGCCTCCACATACCGCTCCATATTTTTTGTACTTACAATAGAATAAAAATTGCAATAAATGCACTTTTTTTTACAAAACGGAATGTGAATATAAATGCCTGCCATATAATTTTTTACTTACTTCCTGCAAATGTTGACATCTATCTCTTGTTTTAATAGTTCGTATATTTCTTGCCAGGATTTTAGATAAAATTCTGTGTTTTCATCGGCAAGTTGGGTGTATGTATTTGAAGTATAATATCGGTCGGTAGCATCCATTTCGTTTATACCGTAATCTGTCATCAAAGATTGTACTACTTTATCGCCAATATCATAAATTGCAATGTCTATTCTCCCTTTATCTATTGTTTGTGCGGTCATTTTCGTTTTTTTATCAAAGTGCAAAAGTAGTTATTTTTTTGAAATTCATAAAAACAAAATTTCTCTGCTCCCCCCTTGACAAAAGGATCTAAATAATGTATATTTGCGGTGCAACCTCAAATAACCACTGTATGATCCGCTCCCTTCTCAACTTCTTCTACCCCCGTACATGCATTTCCTGCGGAAATGTGTTGTTTCCATACGAGCAATTTTTATGTTTGCATTGTTTGCATAATTTGCCTGAAACCCGCTATCATGAGTTTGATGATTCTCCGTTGTCGAAACTTTTCCTTGGGCGCGTTCAGGTAGAAAATGTGGGCGCGTTTCTGTTTTATAAGAAAGGAAATCGGGTACAGAAAATTTTGCACTATTTAAAGTATAATGGAGGAAAGGAGATCGGATCCTTTTTGGGCAATTTGTACGGGGCGCAACTTGTTCAGGATGAAAAATGGAAAACGATAAACACCATCATTCCAATTCCGTTGCACAAGAACAAAGAAAAAAAGAGAGGCTATAATCAAAGCGAATGGATTGCAAGGGGATTGAGCGCCGGCATGCAAATACCTTACAGTACAGATATTTTGGTACGTTCTGAATTTACGGAGACGCAAACAAAGAAAAGTCGTTTTCATCGCTGGGAGAATGTAAAAGAGGTTTTTCAGCTTGCCAATACTGAGGCAATAGAAAACAAGCATGTTTTATTATGCGATGATGTACTGACAACCGGCGCTACTTTGGAAGCCGCCATTCAAAAATTGGTAGCGGTTTCTTCAGTAAAAGTTAGTGTGGTAACTTTGGCTACTGCGCAATAGAAATTAAAATAATATATTTTTGCCGCCAAATTTTTTGAAACTTAATTCACCTGAAAAAAAACTATACATGAGTAAAAATCTTATCATTGTCGAATCTCCGGCAAAAGCAAAAACCATTCAAAAATTTATTGGAAAAGAATATGAAGTCATCTCAAGCAAGGGGCATGTGCGCGACCTCCCAGAGAAAGATTTGGGAATTAGTGTACATAAGGACTTTGAACCTCACTATGAAATTATGCCGGACAAGAAGAAATTGATAGCCGACATAAAAAAGATTTCAGCAGAAGCTGATGAAGTGTTGTTAGCCACTGACGACGACCGCGAGGGGGAAGCCATTTCGTGGCACCTGTTAGAAGCAGCTCGTATTCCGGTTGAAAAAACAAAACGTATTGTTTTTCATGAAATCACAAAACAAGCCATTGAGCATGCGCTAACACATCCACGCAAACTGGATATTGATTTGGTGTTTGCACAGCAAGCCCGCAGAATTTTAGACCGCTTGGTAGGGTTTGAGCTCTCTCCCGTGCTTTGGCGCAAGGTTAAACCACAACTTTCTGCCGGTCGCGTGCAATCGGTTGCTGTGAAATTGATTGTTGAGAGAGAAAGGGATATCAATCAATTCCAATTTACATCAAACTTTAAAGTGGTTGGTCATTTTCAATCGGAACAAAACAAAAAAAATGAATTAACGGCAGAATTGAATAAAAGATTTGAGGCAAAGAAAGATGCGTTATCATTTTTAACGGATTGTAAAGATGCATGTTTCTCCGTGTCGTCTGTGGAAAAAAGTCCCGGAAAAAAATCTCCGGCGCCGCCATTTACAACCTCCACCTTACAACAGGAGGCTGCAAGGAAATTAGGTTTTTCGGTTACTAAAACCATGGTAATCGCGCAACAGCTTTACGAAGCCGGATATATTACGTACATGCGTACCGACTCGGTGAATCTTTCCAATTTGGCGTTAACATCGGCAAAACACGAAATTGAGAAGCTTTATGGTACAGAATATTCCAAAACGCGCAAATATGTTACCAAAACGCGCGGGGCTCAGGAAGCCCACGAAGCCATTCGTCCAACGGATATGGAAAACCATTCAATTCCGGGCGATGCTTTTGCAAAACGTTTATATGAACTGATTTGGAAACGTACCATCGCCTCTCAAATGAGTGATGCACTTACCGAAAAAACAACTATTAATATTCCGGTTTCAAATCGTGAAGAAAAATTTGTAGCTACCGGCGAAGTCGTTCTTTTTCACGGGTTTTTAAAAGTATATATTGAATCCAATGATGATGAACAGGATGAAGCAGTTGGGATAATTTCTCCCGTTGTACAAGGCGAATCGCTAAATGTATTAGAGATTAAGGCGGTTCAAAAATATGCGCAACCGCCACTGCGCTTTAACGAAGCCGGATTGGTAAAAAAATTGGAGGAATTGGGAATCGGTCGCCCTTCTACTTATGCACCCACTATTTCTACCATCCAAAAAAGAGAATATGTAGTGAAAGAAAATCGCCCGGGAAAAGAACGCCATTTTATTCATTTATTATTGAAAAATGATGAAATAACTGAATCCCTCGCCAAAGAAAAATATGGTACGGAAAAAGAAAAACTCTTCCCCACCGATATTGGAATTGTGGTGAACGAATATCTGCAACATCATTTTGAATCCATTATGGATTATGGTTTTACGGCGCAAGTAGAGAAGGAGTTCGACGATATTGCAGAAGGCACGATAACCTGGCAAAAAATGTTACATCATTTTTATACAGAGTTTCATGAATCAATTAAAAAAGCCATTTCACATTCTCAAAAAGCAAGCGGAGAGCGCCTCTTGGGGCAAGACATTGCAGGTAAGAATGTTTATGCCAAGCTGGGCAAATATGGTCCTATGATTCAAATTGGTGAAAATTACGAAGATAGCAAAGCTAAATATGCACGCATTAAAAAAACGCAATCTATTGAATCTATTACCTTAGCCGAAGCGCTGGATCTGTTTAAACTCCCGAAAACATTAGGAACATATAACGATTATTATGTAGTAGTTGCCATGGGGCGTTTTGGCGCATACATTAAATATGGCGAAGAATATGTTACCATTCCCAAAGATATTGACCCTTTGGATGTTGATCTTGATACTGCACAGAAACTTATTAACGAAAAGGCAAAACAGAATGAAGCACGCGCACCGCGGCTACTCGGTAAACATGATGGAAACGACCTGTTTGTGGTGGTTGGAAAATATGGTCCTTACATTAAATTCAATGCCCAAAATATTACGTTGGAAAAAGGATCAAATGCCGCTACTATTACACTGGAAGAAGCCATACAACAAATTAATAATGTGAACACTAAGAATGTTTTACACTCATTTCCGGAAGATGAAAAGATTAAGGTGATCAATGGAAGATACGGCGCCTATATTACAAATGGTACCGATAATTTCAAAATTCCAAAAGAAATGATCCCCGAATACCTTACGTATCAAGATGTAACTCAAATTATTGCTCAATCGCCGCCTACTGCAAAAAAACGTTTTACAAGAAAAAAATAGATGGAACTCCTTCCTTTTTTTGAACCTACTGATGCAAATATCTATCTTCCTGAAGGAGAAAATATTAATCCGCAATTATTAGTGAGCCGTATTTGGTTTTCTTCTAAGGACAATGAACCCGATTTATCGAACATAGATATTGCCGTTTTGGGAGTTCCGGAGGCAAGGTATTCTGCTAATAATGAAGACTCTAAAGTTGCGCCCAATGAGATTAGAAAAGAATTTTATAAACTCTTTTACTGGAAAAAAGAGGTCTCTGTATTAGATTTGGGCAATTTAATTCTCGGGAAAACAGTGGAAGACACCTACGCCGCTCTTTCCGATATTATTGCTTATTTGTTGGAAGAAAAAGTTACTCCGATTATTTTGGGAGGGAGCAACGACTTAGCCTTTGCCAATTATCAGGCATATCAAAAATTGGAGAAAATTGTAAATATTGTTTCGGTTGACTCAAAATTTGATTTAGGAAATGAAAAAGAGCCCATCTCGTCGGATGGATATTTGAACAAGATCGTGTTGCAACAGCCCAATTATCTGCTTAACTATTCTAATATTGGGTATCAAACCTATTTGAATGGCAGGGAGGATATTGAATTGATGAATCAGCTGTATTTTGAGACCTATCGTGTGGGTGTTTTGCGAAAAGATATGGATGAGATTGAGCCGATAGTTCGCAATGCGGAAATGCTGGCGTTAGATATTTCAGCCGTACGCCAATGTGATGCCCCTGGAAATGCAAATGCCTCCGTAAACGGTTTTTATGGAGAAGAGATTTGCCACATCGCTCTATTTGCCGGCTTAAGCGACAAGCTGTCTTCCTTCGGCATTTATGAATATAATCCGCTGCTTGATTATAACACACAAACTTCACAGCTCATCGGGCAAATTATCTGGTATTTTATTGAAGGCTTTTCACATCGGCAAAACGATATATGGTTTAAAGATCAGGAACAATATATAAGGCAGGTTATCCCTGTAACGAATGCTTTGAGCGAGCTGATTTTTTATCAAAGCAAGAAAACCGGACGCTGGTGGATAGAGGTTCCCTTCTTTCACATTAAAACACAACAAGATAAAAAATACTTTCTGCCATGCTCAAAGAACGACTTCGATACTGCTTGTAAAGATACCGTTCCCGAAAGATGGTGGAGAGCCTATCATAAACTGAATAGATAGTGATTAGAAAACTTTTTTTCGTTTTTTTATCAACATTCTTAAAGAAGCATGTATCAAAAGATACAATCAATGGGCGGCTGTTTCTTAAACCACAACCAAAGATTCCACCCCATATTCCGGAATCTTTTCTCTGCCGTTTAAAAACGACAGTTCCATTAAAAACAGAAACCCAATACTTTCAGGGCTAAAATGTTGCATTAGCTTTACGGCGGCTGCGGCAGTGCCTCCTGTGGCTAAAATATCGTCGCAAATTAAAATTTTTTGGTTGGGTTTTATCGCATCTTGATGTACTTCAATTGTTTCGTTTCCATACTCTAAATCGTATTGTTCAGAAAATGTTTTGTAGGGCAGTTTTCCTTTTTTTCGGAGTGGCACAAATGGAATATTCAAAGCTAAGGCTAATGCCGGTGCAAAGATGTAGCCCCGCGCTTCTAATGCAGTAATCACATCGGGCTGAAAAGCCCGCGCTTTTTCTAACAATGCTTGAAAAAGTTCCTGAAAAGAGGCAGCATCATTTAATACTGTAGTAATGTCATAAAATTTTATTCCCTTTTTAGGAAAATCATCTACGGTTCTAATTTTTGAAATATCAAACATAATTATGTTGTTTTTTTAAATTTTTGTGCAAAAAAACAATTTTTATGATACTAAAAATAATTTCCTGAAAAAAAAAGTTCTGCATGCCATTGAAACAAAATAGCGAGCGTATTTCCCATTTTTTTTAGTGTAAATTTTTGCATTAATAAAAGTATGATACTCATTAGAGCAAAATTCGATGAACGCCAACTTCATATTTTTGTTGGAGCAATGTTTTAATTTTCAAAAAATCATCCTTTTGATTTACAAAATCTATAGCACTTGATTCAATGATTAGAATAGGGAATTGAGCGCGTTGCTTAAAAAATGTTAAATAGTTTTCCTGAATAGCTGTCAAATATTCCGCTTGAATATCCAACTCATATTCTCTTCCCCTTTTTGCAATATTTTTCAAAAGATTTTCCGGCGTGTTGTAAAGATAGAGAAGGATGTCGGGCTTTGGCAAAAAATCGCTGATAATTTCATAAACCTTCAAAAAAAGATTGTACTCATCTTGTTGTAAATTGTTTTTTGAAAAAATGGCACATTTATCAATAAAATAGTCGGCAACTACAAGGTCAGTAAACAAATCTCTTTTAGAAAGCAAGTTCTTTAACTGTTGGTATCTATCTGTTAAAAATGTCATTTCCAAAGGGAAAGCATAATGCGTAGGGTCTTTATAAAACTTCGCTAAAAATGGATTATCGGCAAATCGTTCCAAAATCAGCTCTGCATTAAGATCTGCTGCCAATCTTTCTGCTAATGAGGTTTTTCCTGCTCCGATGCAGCCTTCAATGACGATGTAATTGTAGTTCATAAGTTTAAATTTTTAAATTTTTAAATTGTGTTGCAAAATAAAAAAAATATTTTTGCCGAAAAAAAAATTCATGAAAAATCATTATTTATTTACAGTAATTGCGTTAATCTTTGTTTTGTTCGTTTTAGGCTCAATGTGTGAGCCAAAACCACCGCCACCGCCACCGCCAATACCCAACCCTGTACCAACCTCCGTTACCGATATTGATAACCATAAATATAAGGTAAAACGTTTTGACAACACGATATGGATGATGGAAAATTTAAGGGTTACACGTTATGATACTAAAAGTTCCTCCAGTGGCGACACGATAGCCATAGCTACTTATAATCACTCTGTTAACACTAACACACCTTACTACATTAATGTGCAAGATTTTAGTGATTCTCCTTACACCGATAATCTTACGGCAGAGATTAGAAGTTCTTTGGGCTTTTTATACAATTGGAGCGCGGCGGCAGGAACCAAAGATAACAACACTACAGTAGGAGGGGCAATACAAGGTATTTGCCCCAACGGATGGAGGCTGCCCAACAATGCCGATTGGGAAAACCTGTTTAAACTATTAGGCGAGAGCGAGGTTGCAGGTCAAAAACTTAAATCTGTGTACGGCTGGTACACCCTTGCCGGATCAGGAACTAACGAAAGCGGCATGAATTGCTATCCCGCAGGTTTGGCAGCAGGAAATTTCGTTTCTTTAGTAGGGCAACAAACCATGTTTTGGAATACAAACAGTCAACCGGGGTATATTCCAAGAGCCGGAGCGCTCAAATTATTTTACAACCAGGATGAAGCAGAAATATTGTATATTAACAAATTTCAAGCCAACTCGGTACGCTGTGTGATGGATTACAAGGAATTTGATGATTAATCGCAGGGCAAATCATTAAAATATGCCGTTAGACATTCTTGCTTTTTATGTGGCAACTACGGTTCTTTCTTACATTCCCCCACAAATCTACCTCATACGTTTCATCCAAATTAAATAACTCATAAACCAAATTTTGTCGGCAAATATTCTGTGTATTACCAATATAGGTAAGACGACCGTTTTTCAACAGTAAACATTTTGGGAGGGCTTGCATTGCCAACGAGAGGTCGTGAATCACCATTAAAATAGTGGTTTTTTTGGTGTGGTTCAATTCCGATAAGATTTCCAATATTTCAAACTGGTGTGGAATATCCAAGTTTGCCAGCGGTTCGTCCAACAACATAAGCGGCGCCTGTTGGGCAATGGCGCGGGCAATCAGCGTGCGCTGAAACTCCCCGCCGCTCAGCTGAGAAGTCATTCTGTCTTTTAAAGAAAGCAAATTCGTTTTTTTTAATGCGTCATTTACAATCTCTTTATCATCAGGATTATAATAGCTCCATCGCGTTTGGTATGGGTGTCTTCCAAACATAACCATGTCAAATACTGAAAAATGATACACCGGCTCGCTGCGTTGTGGCACCATGGAGATTTGTTTTGCCAAATCTTTAACCTGGTAATCTTCAATATTTTTGTCGGATATCAAAACAGCGCCTTCCTGTTTTTTCAGTGCGCCGGAAATAAGATTCAGCAAAGTGGTTTTGCCCGAGCCATTAGGACCTATAATGGCGCAATAGTCCCCTTTTTTCAACTCAAAAGAGACATCCTCTAAAACCAAGTCATTTTGATAGCGGTATGAAACATTTGAAACCGACAGCATTTTGCCAAAACAATTCTTACAATGTAGAGACAGGCATTAGCCCATAATTTGTTGCCTCACTAGGATTCGAACCCAGACATACAGAACCAGAATCTGCGGTGCTACCATTACACAATAAGG
>Ga0123356_10003583_pt1 | contig 16218 bp, 10 predicted proteins | sample TergutEmb28metaG_2_FD_92546 | JGI IMG/M metagenome (GOLD analysis project Ga0123356, IMG submission 92546) | Embiratermes neotenicus P3 segment gut microbial communities from Petit-Saut dam, French Guiana - Emb289 P3 | ecosystem: Host-associated > Arthropoda: Insects > Digestive system > Gut ...
CGCCCCCGCATAGCTGTATTATATCACATTTTTTCGCGTTTGTAAACAGTTTTTTGAGATTATTTCGCCGAATCCGGAAAAATTTCGGATTTATATCCAAAAATCCTGATAGCTGCCCGAGATTTTGCGCGCGGTACGGGCGTCGACGCGCTCGGTTCCGTTTTGCCTTGAAGCGTAGTCGCAATAATCGGCGCGCGTGTATTCTATCTTTATTTCCATAGGCAGCAGCGGCTTGAAAGCGGGTTTCTTCTCCGATTTTTCAACTGCCGCTTTCGCGGCCCGCCTTATTCTTTCAACCGCCCTGTCAGCCGGAACAAGCGCCGCGTTCTCCCTCGATATACCCTTTTTTACGCATGCCGTTTCTATATCGCCGAAAAACTGCGTGGCCTCGTGTACGGCCGCTTCGTCTCCGCTCACCATTATCATCGGCACGTCATAATGCGCGCAAACCATCGCCCATTGCCCGAGTTCCCCCATTTTGCGCCCGTTTACATAATAGTTATATACCGCTTCGCTGCTTTGGGTATGGTCCAGAAACCCGTTGAGGGTCCCCGCCATCGCGTGGGCTCCGATAAAAAAAGTGCCGAAATAACTCCCGTCTATTATCCCCCACCATTTTTTATTGGGTTTCGTGTCATGCTGGGCCCGCTTATCGAGCAGACCAAGGTCAAAATTTCCCCCGCCTCCGTGGCTGTCCAACACGGTAACATGGGTCGCCCCGCCTTCAAAGGCCCCGTCTATGGCGGCGTTGACGTCGGTCATGAGTCTTTTTATGCTATACCCCAAATTCGCGCTTGAGGCTTTGACCATTTCGCCCTTATCTATGCCGCTTATTCCCTCTAAATCCGTATGTATATATATTTTTTTCATTTTTATTCATCTCCCTTGTTATTTGGATTATTTCACGGTGAAATCGTAGACCCCCCGCGACCCGTCGAACTGATGTATGCGGAACAGCGCGCGTTCGGCAAATTCAAAACTTTTTAATTTGCCGTTATCGTCCAAAGCCGCAAACAGGCCCTTGCGGCGGCAGTAATCAGAAGCGTATGCCCTATACCCGGCTGCCGTATCCGGTTGTTTTTCCGCGAGGTTTTCAAGTTCGTTTTTGTCTTTTTCGAGGTCGAACAGCTGCTCTCTTCCGCCGTTTGCCATGTATATGTATTTGTAATTCTCGTTTCTCACCATCAATTTGAAATATTGGGTGCCGGGGCGCATATAGCACGAAAACAAATGTTGCCTTGCGGGCGCGTTTCCCGTTATATTTCCCAAAATGTCCGCTCCGTCGCGGAAATCGGCCACTTGGGCCGCCGACGCGGCGATTCCGAACAGATCCGACAAGGCGGCAATGGAAGCCTTTCGCGTATCCGCGGCGATTTTGTCCGGCCAGCTCACAAAAAAGGGAATGTGGCAGGACTGCTCGAAATAGCACTCCTTCTGCCAAGCCGAATGGTCGCCCGTCATGTCGCCGTGATCGGTAAAAAAGCATATGAGCGTGTTGTCAGAATTGCCGCGCGCTTCGACACAGTCCAGAATTTTTCCCAAACAGGCGTCTATGTAGCTTATTTCACCGTAATAACGCGCTTTTGCTTCCCTCGCGGAAAAATCGTTTAGTTCGTTTGCCCATATGAGATAATTCATCCAGGGGATCTGTTCGTCCATATGGTCGCAGCACAACTCGCCGCGCACGGGATTCGGCATTTTATCCGGGTTGTACATGCGGTTATACGGTATCGGCGGCGCGAAAGGCGGATGCGGCCCGATAAACGAAACAAATCCGAAATAGGGCCGCAAAAGGCCGTCTTCGGCGGATATGAGTTCAACCGCTTTTTCGGCGGCGTAATTTTCGACGGTCAGTTCCGCGGGAAGCGGGCTTGTCTGGGGCATGTAATACATATCCGTGCGTTCTCCGTGAAGCTGTTCTATGAAATCGTATTCCGGATGTTTGTCGCGTATAAACGAGGCGTAGCCGTCCTTGCCCCGCTGTTCGGTTGAACCGTAGAGCTCTTCGGTGTGTATGTGGGTCTCAAATCCCAAATCCTCGAATGTATCGGGGCATGTGTGAAATTTGCCCACGCCGAAAGTGCGGTAACCGGCCTTTTTTAAACTCCTTGCGAGATAAGGCCCGCAGCGTTCTTCCATATCCGCGGGAAGCCCGTCGAGAGGGGAGGGGACTTCGTTTGAATAGCATCCGGTGTTGTGCGGTTCACGCCCGGTCATGATGGTATATCTCGCCGGGACGCATACCGGGCAGGTGGAATAGGCGTTTGTAAACAGCGCCCCGCGCCGGGCGAGACGGTCCAAATTGGGCGTATGTATTATATCGTTTCCCAGAGCCGCGATGCAGTCGTACCTGAGCTGGTCGCACATGATATACAAAATATCCGGTCTTTTTTGCATAAGCCAGAGCCTCCTTGAAATAATTATAAGGATAAGTATATTATATAATTATATGCAATAACCGTTCATTTGTCAAGCTGTCAGCCGCGAAAAATTTACAATTATTTTTTCGGGATTTAAAATTTTTGATTTGCATTTATGATATAATAACCACAATATTCAGGTGGGAGTTATCTCAAAAAAGGAAGGTTAAGTTTTATGTTTTGCGATCTAATCGATTTTAACGATTTGCCGCTTGCGGAATGGGAAGCGCTGCTCGGGCTCGGGTTTGATATCTGCGACTCCTTCGCGGCGTACTGCGACTGCCTCAAAGGCAGAATTTTGGCCTCTTTGTTTTATGAACCGAGCACAAGGACAAATCTGTCGTTTCAGGCCGCCATGCAAAGGCTCGGAGGCGGAGTGATCGGTTTTTCCGGCACTTCGGCGACTTCCGTCGCGAAAGGGGAAACCCTGAAAGACACCGTAAAAATCGTTTCGAATTATGCCGATGTGATAGTCATGCGCCATCCAAACGAGGGAGCGGCGTATGCGGCTTCGCTTTATTCCAAGCTTCCGGTGATAAACGCAGGGGACGGGGGGCACCTTCACCCCACCCAGACAATGGTCGATTTGTTTACCATAAGCAAATTAAAAGGCAAAAAAATGACGGGGCTCGCCGTCGGGATCTGCGGGGATCTGCTGTACGGAAGAACCGCCCATTCGCTTCTCAGGGCTTTTTCAATGTATACGGGCAATACTTTTTACCTCATATCCACTCCGGCCCTGCAGACGCCGGAATATTTTTTGTCGGAGCTGAGAAAACATAACAAAATAATCGCGGCCGATACGATAGAAGAATGTATAGGCGAGCTCGATATCATATACATGACGAGAATACAGCGCGAAAGATTTGCCAGCGACGAAGATTACAAAAAACAAACCGGGATATATATTTTAGACAAAAACAAATTGAAAAAAGCCAAAGACGATCTGGCTATACTCCATCCGCTTCCCAAGAACGACGAAATTGCCGCGGAAATCGACGACGACCCGAGGGCGAAATATTTTTTTCAAGCCGAACTTGGACTGTATATACGGATGGCGCTGCTTGTCAAAATCCTCGAGGGCCCCAAGCCGCCTCCCAAAACGAAAATATCGGGCAATACCGAAAAAAAATGCGAAAATATATCGTGCGTGACAAAAACCGAAAAGGGCATTCCGGATATAGCCAAAACAAGCGGCGGCAAATCCGTCTGCGCCTACTGCGAAACCCTGTTTAGTCTATGTTGATCAACTTATCTATTATTTTTTGCAGATTTTTGAATATATTTGCGCTTTGCTTTTCATAAACCGAAGCAAAATTATGTTCGACTTTCGTTATCATGGGCGCTATCATGCTTATGAGACTGTTTCCGGCGTAATACGATATATCATACATCCTGCTCTCGAGAATGATATCGAGCATCTCCGAAGAATCGTCGTCGCGGGAATATTTTGTTTTGAGCGCGATATCGTAATATGCGGGAACGGCGATATTGTATGACGCTATCGACATCGCCTCGAGGACATATCCGGTGCGGTTGTTTTCGCCGTTGGTGATGGGAATGCACATGATGGGCGAAGCTCCGCCGACGTGCGTGAGATAACTTTTTTGGTTTTCGTCGAGTTTGGGGTATGGCAGAACGCCGAAATCCACATCCATTCCGCGGAGCAGTTCGATATTTCTCAATATGATCGCGTACAAAAATATTCTGTTATCCTCGAAATATTTGAGCCCCTCATATAAGTCAAGCCCCGTGTACGCGCTTTGCTTATCGACGAACAGATCGTACAGCATATCCACAAGCGACTGGCACCGCGCAATATCGGCGTTCGGCTCATATTTCCCGTCGCCGTCTATATATCCGCGCAATAAATCAGACGAAAAAACCCAGTTGAAAGTCATGCTGGCGGGATCCTGTATATAGCCGAACAGGTCGTCTTTCGGTTTATATGCGCCGTCGCCGTTGAGATCGGAAGATATATTTTTTACTATTTTACTCATTTTGTCAAGGGTCCATTCGCCTTGTTTTACAAGCGAATATAAATTTTCGACTTCATAGTTCTCCGCCAATTTTTTGTTGAAAATCATCGCGAGGGTATCGTCTATTTCGCTGATCAGTATGCTGCCGGACATATTATATAATCTGCCCTGCACCGCCAACCCGGCGGCGCAGCGCGCGCTCCACCACGGCGCGGAAAAATCGACGTTTTGCAAATCATGAAAATTTTTAAAAAGCCCTTCCGAGGCAAGCGCCATAGCCGAACCCTTATACAAATTTACCATATCGTATATATCATCGCCGGCTTTGATAGTCTTTCTCGCGTCCCCGTCGGGATTCATCGACGGGACAGTTTTTATTTTCACGTTATATCTGTCAAACAGCATCGAGTTGCGCCGAAAGATTGCGTCGTCTATTGTATCGCCGGTTTCTTCTTCGACCATTATTTCCTGAACAAATCTGTTTGTGTCGTTTATTCCGGCTTCGAGAGTCAAAAAAGTGAATTCGTAACCGGCGAAATCCCCATCGCCGATGGTCGCAAACATATCTTCCGGTTCATCTGACTGCGTTTGATCCGCACTGCCGGCATTTTCGTTGTTGTCCGCGTCGTTTTTTTGGTTTTTATCCGTCGTGTCCGCGTTGCATGAAAAAAGATTTATAAATATAAGAATCAAAATGATAAAAAATAAAATAATTTTGTGTTTCATGATTGTTTTTGCCTTTCTTCGTTACATTTATTATCTCACATTCTTTGAGCAGTTCGTTGTATTACCATATCCTGCCATTTTTCGTCCAATGTGACAAATCTTGCCGACCAGCCCGAAATGCGCACCGACAGCGATTTGTATTCCTCCGGATTTTTCTGCGCTTCCAACAAAATCCTATTGTCTATAACGTCCATATTCATAAAAAACCCGCCCAAAGACACAAATCCGCGTATCAGGCTCTTGATCGCTTCGATGTCGTTTTCACCTTCAACGCCTGCCGGGAAAAGTTTTATGTCGAGGCTCGCCCCGGTCGTCATCTTTTTTAAATCCGCTTTGCAGTGCGATCTTATAATCGCCGTCGCGCCATTTTGATCGGTTCCCGGCGTGGGTGAAAAATTTCCGGCCAAAACGTCGCCCTTTTTATATCCGTGCGCCGAAGCGGTTCTCGTCCACTGCCAGTCAATCTGCCTGCCGAACGTGCTGATTCCCGGAGGGTTCAGTACCGGCGATTTGATATTCGCGTTTTTAAACGATTTTGCGAAATCGTCCACGATTCCCGCGGCAATTTCGTCGACCTCGTCGTTGTCGTTCCCGAAATAGACATAACGGTTCTGTATATCTTTTCGCAGGGTTTCCTCGCCTTCCCAGTTGTTTTTTAGTATCGTGAGAAAATCCGAAAGAGCCATTTTCTTTTCGTCAAAGACAAATTTTTTGATGGCGTATAAACTGTTCGCGGTATCCGCCAGTCCGCCTATATGCGGAGATACGACAACATATTTGGGCCCGCCCTCCAGATAAGACCGTCCGTTTTCTATGCAGCCCTCTATAAACATGGAAACCGCGGAACAGGGCATTTTCTTTTTCCATTCCCAATCGCCGCACTTGTCTTTTTTGTCCTCATCTGCATCTACGAACCAGGTTGATATATCGCGCCGCAAATTTGCGACATGATTTGAAAGGTCCTTGACAAACTGCGAATACAGAGCCTCGAAACTGTCATAATCCGCCGGGTCGCTTTCCAATTTCAAAGTATCGCGCTGTAAGATATACAAACTGTCGAAAGGGCAGTATGAAAAATAAGTCTTGCCCGGAATCTGCACTTCCCAGCAGCCGTCGTTGGCGAAACACCGCGCTTCTTTTAGACTGTATCCGAAATCAACCAGGCTGTCTATGATAAGCGCGTCGTTATATACAGCCACTATCCCGCCGCCGTGCCGTATGACTTCGCTTGTTTTTTTCATCAACGGTTCGGGCGTTTTGTCGTTTATGCGAACGGCTATGGGAAAATCTCCGATGGGAAGCTCTTCTATGATTTCAAGAACCAGATAAGTGACCGCATTTGTAATATCGTTCCCGTTTTCGTCCGCTCCCGACAAAACGATATTCTGATAATGCTGCGCGTCGCCGCTTCCCCTCGGGGTATCTTTCTGTATCCATTCGCAGCCCTTGATAAAAAAACTTGCGAGAATTTCCCGCGCCTGATCTATGGTCAGCGTACCCTGTTGCAAATCGCATTCCAAAAATTCGCCGAGTATGACGTCAATCCTGCCGATACCCGACCAGTTGCCGGTCAGTCTTGTGAATGCGAACAAAAACCACAGGCTCTGCACCGCTTCGTAAAAGTTGCGCGCCGGACCAAAGGGCACTTGCAACAGATTTTTATAAATTTCGGGTTTGATGTTTTTGGTTTCGTCTACATAACGCGCGTGCCATATCTTAAAGGCGCCGATTGTTTTTAACATACTCTCCAATGTCTGAATTTTATACGGGTCTTCAAAAAGTTCCAGTTGGTTTTTTATTTTTTCCTCAATGGCGCCGACGCCGTTTTTTACGGCGTAGTCAAACCCCAGCGTCAAATGGCTTATGCTCCCGAAAACATATTTGCCCATATATTGCGCGGGTATGACGTGCCCGATGGACCCTCCCAAAGCGGCGGCTCCGCTTATGAGCTCTTCTTCGCAGATGCGCAAAGGCGCTTCCTGCGCGATTTTTAATATCATAGCGTCATATTTTTCATAATCCGACATGGTTTCGAATCCGTATGTGCCGTCCATACTGACGAAAGGCGTTTTCATGGCTTCGTCTCCGTAATATCCCATAAGCGACCTATGGGCGAATTCTCTTGTACTTTCGGATAACCTGACGGGGCGCTTTGTTTTTGCAGCCGAATAAAATATCATGATATAACTGACCCCCCTTTGTAATTAGAGTATTTAAATTATATCATATAATCATAATAGTGTCAAGAGCGAAAAAATTAATAAAGCGTTCGGCTTTTTTTAACTTTTTTTACCTCAAACTCGGGTTGTGACAACTGTAGTATTGACAATAAAATTATTTTATGATAGAATACAAGTGTATTTGACATGATAAAAAACAAATAAAAACTATTGTTTGGCGGGGAGGCACGAAAGTGGACGAATTTAGGAGATATGAGCCGTTGTTTGGGTCGTGGACGGTAGACCGTGTCCTCGGGGAGGGCAGTTTCGGCAAGGTGTACGCATTGAAGAAAACGAATTTCGGCAGAGAATATTTTTCGGCCCTGAAAGTCATCTCGATCCCTCAGAGCCGGTCGGAAATCTCCAGCCTGCGTTCGGAGGGTATGGACGACCAGAGCATCAAGACGCATTTTGAGCTGTTCGTAGCGGACGTGGTGTCAGAGTTCGACCTGATGTCGCGGTTCCGCGGCAACAGCAACATAGTGAGTTACGAAGACCATTTGCTCATACCGCACGACGACGGGTTCGGCTATGATATTATGATCCGCATGGAGCTTCTGACGAGTTTGGTGAAAGTGTTGGAGCAGAACCGTTTTTCGAAAAAAGACATAATCCAGTTAGGCATAGACATGTGCAAAGCGCTGGAGTTATGCCAGAAGCACAATATCATACACAGGGACATCAAACCGGAAAACATATTTGTGTCGGATAACGGCGACTATAAACTGGGGGATTTCGGCATAGCGCGGACGGTGGAGAAAACGGTGGGAGAGATGTCGAAAAAGGGGACATATACATATATGGCGCCGGAAGTGTACAAGGGTGAGCCGTACGGGAGTGACGTAGACCAGTACTCGCTGGGCATTGTGCTGTACCGGCTGCTGAACGGCAACCGGACGCCGTTTCTGCCGCCGTCGCCGGCGGCGATCACGCACACAGACCGCGAAAACGCATTGCTGTGGCGCATGGGCGGGGCGAAGATACCGCTGCCGCCGGGTGCGGAGGGACGGCTGGCGGAGATCGTGATGAAATCGATCGAGTACAAGCCGAAAGACCGATTTGTAAGCCCGATGCAGATGCGGAAAGAGTTAGAGACGATCATGTACACAGAGAACGAGAGGCAAATCATATACCCGCTGGGCGACCGCGTGGAGTTACCGTCGAGCAAATCCACCGACGAGAAAGGGCAGCAGCAGGCAAGCGCAGGCGCGGCAGACAGTTCGGCGGGCAAAAAGATACCCGTTGCGGACGGGACCGACGGGACTGTATATATGCCGCCGGAAACCGACAGGGCCGCATATATACCGGCAGGCGCGGCAGTAATGGAATTAGACGCCACAGTGGCAGATACGTCGTTCAGAGGGCCGACATATATACCGCCGCAAAACATGCAGTCGGCAGAGAATAAAAAACCGTGGATCAAATGGGCGGTTCTGGCGGGGGCAATATGCTTTGTGCTTTTGATAGGCGTGGTCGCAGTGATTCTGATTCCGAAGCTGTTTTCTGACGACAGCGGAATCGCTTCGTTTACCGGGGTCACTGTGGACAATATTTCAAATACGGACACGACCTCCGGCGAGGAAATACGCGGAAATACTATCGGCAACACTTCCGGCAATATTTTAAACGGGGGATTTGTCGCTCAAAGCGGCGGATGGGTATATTTCGAAGTCGAGAACTCCAGTTTATATAAAATGCGCGACGACGGTTCAGGCAAAACCAGATTAAACGGCGACGTAAACAGGTATATCAATGTTATCGGTAACTGGTTATATTACAGCAACGGAAGCGACGGCAATAAAATTTATAAAATCCGTACCGATGGTACTGAAAAAACAAAATTAAGCGACGATGAAAGCGAGTATGTCAATGTTGTCGGCGACTGGTTATATTACAGCAACGGGAGCGACGGCAATAAAATTTATAAAATCCGTACCGATGGTACTGAAAAAACAAAATTAAGCGACGATACAATCGTATTGTTTAGTGCTGTCGACGACTGGATATATTACAATAACGAGGGCGACGGCAATAAAATTTATAAAATCCGCGCCGATGGTACTGAAAGGACAAAATTGAGCGACGACGGCAGCGAAGTATTTAACGTCGTTGGGGACTGGATATACTACAATAATAGCGGCGACGGCAATACGCTCTATAAAATGCGTACTGACGGCACTGACAGAGCCAAATTGAGCGACGATTTATGCCAATTTATCAACGCCGGAGACGAATGGGTATATTATACCACTTGGCGGGATGGCGACCTTTATAAAATCCGCACCGACGGCACGGGCAAAACCAGAGTCGGCAACGACAAAACCGGTTATATCAACGTAATAAACGACTGGGTGTATTATTGCAATTGGAGCGAGGATTATAAATATTATAAAATCCGTTCAGATGGGACAGGGCGGTTACCGATAGAAAGCGAACTCAACGCATCATTAATGGCTCCGACGGAACCGAGCGGGCCGCCTCCAACAGAACCGACAGCACCTGATAATACGCGCGGCCCGGAACCAACCGAGCCGTCTCCGACAGAACCGACAAGGCCGACGCAACAGCCCACACAGCCTCCGACGCAACCTCCTACACAGAAGCCACCGCAACCCACGCAGGCTCCAACGCAGGCTCCAACGCAGGCACCCACTCAGAAACCGCCGCAACCTACGCAACCTCCGACACAAGCACCTACTCAAAAACCTCCTCAGCCAACACAACCCCCGACTCAACCTCCGACACAGGCCCCCACTCAAGCGCCTACTCAACCCCCGACTCAAAAACCTACTATAACAAATTTTTCAGATAAAGTATGGACGGATATAGCCAATGATAATTATGTCGAAGTAAATTTAGGGCAGAACTACGCGGTGGTGGACGGGTTTTATATATGCGTGACAGAAGGCGAGTACTGGACTGATGATTCCAGCGGACAAAATTATTTCTTGATAGGGATTACCGTCACAAATTATCTCAGCGATTCGATTATTTTAGAGGCGATTGATTTTGTCTGCGCGTATGATACCAACGCTTTCAAAACGGCGGATTTAAGAATCGACGTAACTACAAATCCGAACGGAGCTTTGTTTACTTGTCCGGTGGAAATTCAGTCAAACGGATACGCGGATCTGGTATTTGGATTTAAGATACCATACAGAGGCGTTGACTGGGTAGTATTCGCTTATACGAATATGTGGGGCGATTATTATTCCGGAGAGTCATATGTCTATATTGCCTTGGGGGAAGGATAAAATAATAGACCTCCTCGAAAACGGCAGAAGGGACAGACAATTCACACAAAGTTCATGCAATATATATATAATTGTGATAAAATAAAACAAGGGCTTAAAAAGTGGATTATGAAAGATATTATGAGAAAGCACAAAAGCTGAAGGTGGAAGATTTCAAACAGATAATCGGAGTAAAAAAAGAAACATTTGTAGAAATGGAAAAGGTATTGCTTGAAGACGAGAGCATAGAGGTAATACTGGTAGATGTGATGGAATGTCCAAATGTCAACGCGAAAATCAAAGTATTCAAAATCATGGCGAACAAATACCGCAACCGCAGAAAACGCCATGCTTTACGCGCTAATCTTATCTGCGGTATTATGAATTTTGATGCTCGGACTTACTTTCCGAGGAAGTGTAATTAAGATAAACAAAGTGGAAGTGGAATATGAAACAAATAATGACGGCGGCGGCGAGCGTGAATATGGGGAAAAAACGTGAGAATAACGAAGATAACCTGTATTTCAACGGGGAATTTCTGACGGAGGAAACGAGGGAGAAGTCTGCCGATTTCGAAGCGGTATGCGGCGACAGACGGCAGTATTACGCCGTGTGCGACGGCATGGGGGGCGAAGAGCTTGGGGAATTGGCGTCGCTGACCGCCGTGGAGACCCTGCACAAATATGCAGACCTGCTGAAATATGATGATAACGACAAGTGGGAAAACATAGACGAGGCGTGGGAGCGTTGTATTCGTGAGGCCAACGGCTTGATCTGCGAGGCGCAGAAAAGCCGCGGGGCCGACCGTATCGGTACCACTCTGGCGCTGCTGGCCGTCGAAAACAATTTTGCCCATTTGTACAACGTAGGGGACAGCCGGATTTATCTGTTCCGGAAGGGGAAATTGGCACAGGTATCATTCGACCATACGGTGGTGGCGAACTCGGTGAAGATGGGCATACTGACACCGGAGCAGGCGAGAACGCACCCGCACCGCAACCGCCTGAGCCAGTATGTGGGCATCGACCCGGAGGAAATGGTGATCGAAGCGCACAAAAGCATCATGGAACTCAGGAACAAAGATATATTCGTGCTGTGCAGCGACGGGTTGACGGATATGCTTGACGACGCGGAAATCAGCGGTATCCTGAAAGGGGCGAGCGGGCCGGCGGGGGCGGTGCGGCGGTTGATGGACGAGGCGTTGTCGCGCAACGGGAGAGATAACATAACGATCATTGTTTTGGCATATAAACGCACTTTCTGGTAAATTTAAGATAATCTTTGAAAATTTAACAAACTAACGAAGTAAAAAACTAAGGAGGCGGGTCGCACTTGCCGAAAGAATCTATTATTACGTTCACTTTTAAAAACGCTGGGACACAGACTTTTGTAATCAACGAACAGCAGAATTATTATACGATAGGCAGGAACCCGGACTGCGGGATTTATGTGAACGATGCGTCTGTTTCAGGCGTTCACGGACGCTTTTTCTTGCAAAACGACAAATTATTTTATGCGGACTTAAACAGCACGAACGGTTCTTTTGTAAACGGCAGACAGATCACTAAGGCCGTAGAACTGCATGACGGTTCAGTAATTTTTGTCGCTGGAATCCATTCCGCGATAAAATTGACCGTCGCGCTGCCGGAAGAAAGCCAGACAATATCTGTCGAAGCTTCCGTTTCTATTCCCGCTCTTCCAAATAACCCAAATAATTTAAATGATTTGAGCGGCAAAGAAACGATTCTGATCGGGCGCGACCCCAGTTGCGATATTACGCTGAACAATCAGAACGTGTCGCGTTTCCATGCGAAATTGCTGAGACGCAACGGACGTTTTTACGTGGAGGACAACAACAGCACAAACGGCACGTTCATCAACGGGACGCGTATCGACAGGGTCTGCGAAATTACCGTAAAAGACGACGTATATGTCGCAAGCGTCCGTCTGCGGTTGAAAAACGGCGTTCTGACGCAGGACGACGCGGAAGAAAAAGGGCTTTCCGTCCAGGTGTGCGATTTATTCCGGAAAGTACCCGCCGGGGACGGCAAAACAAAAATACTCCTCGACCATATCAGCCTGTCTATCGAACCCAACGAATTCGTGGCGATTATCGGCGGTTCCGGCGCGGGGAAATCCACGTTCACAAATGTCCTGTGCGGCAAAACAGCGCCTTCGGCTTATAAAGGCCATGTGGGGTTCAACGATTCCTCGGCGGCGAGCAGGGGGATTTTCAAGAGCGTAATCGGCTATGCGCCGCAGAACGACGTTTTATATCACGACCTGACCCTTCATCAAATGCTCTTTTATTCTGCAAAGCTGAAAATGCCGCAGGACACGAAAACTGCGGAATACGAAGAAAGAGTGAAATATGTCATTAAGAGGGTCGCGCTTACGGGGCATGAAAATACGTTGGTAAGACGACTGAGCGGGGGTCAGCAGAAACGAGCCAGCATAGCCGTGGAACTGCTGTCCGCCCCCAAGCTGTTTTTTCTTGACGAGCCGACTTCCGGCCTTGACCCCGCCACAGAACGCACGCTGATGCGTATGCTGAAAAACATGACGCAGGACAATAAAACGATCATCGCCGTCACCCATGTAACGCAAAATCTGAATTTGTGCGACAAAGTTATTGTATTAGGCAAAGGGGGGAAGCTCTGCTTTTTCGGGACCCCCCAAAACACATGCAATTATTTCGGCGTGACCGATATTGTGGATATATACGATAAAATAAATGAAAATCCGGCTGAGTGGCAGCAAAAATATCAGGAACTGAAACGGGCGCAGGGACATCAGGCAGAAGAAAACGCGGGCGTCCAAGCGCACAGGGACTCCGGTTATGACACGAAAAAAGCCAAAAAAGATATGAAATTAGGGTATAATTCCGGCTGGAGCCAGTTTCTGGTCTTGTCGGCGCGGTATTTGCGGCTAACGTTCGGCGACCCGAAACGTATGCTGTTGCTATTACTGCAAGCGCCCCTTTTGGGCGTACTTCTGATGCTGGTCTCCAACAGCTCGTCAGATAACGCCGTTTTTGAGTATTCAACCTCCGCAAAATCAATGCTGTTTTCCTTGACCTGCGCGGCGTTTTGGGTCGGGATGCTCAATTCGATTCAGGAAATCTGTAAAGAAAAAGACATATTCGCGCGGGAAAAAATGTCCACTGTCCGGTTGTTCCCGTATATTGCCTCCAAAATCTCCGTGATAGGCATACTGTGCGTCTTTCAGGCTTTTGTATTGGTCCTCATCGTGCAGATTTTCAGCGGCCTGCCCGAAAATACATTGGGGATACAGCCGTTTTTAGGATATTTTATAACCGCATGCCTGACTACGGTGTGCGCCGCTTGTTGGGGTCTGGCTGTTTCCAGCCTTTCACCTAACCCCGACAGGGCGATGGCGATCGCGCCCATCATTTTGCTCCCGCAGATTTTATTTTCGGGCGTGGTTTTTGAATTGACGGGGCTGATGAATTTAATCTCGAACTTTATCCCCTGCAAGCTCAGTATGCAGAATTTCGGCACGCTGACAAATTTCAACGCGCTACCGACATCTCAGGACTTGGCTGAAAAATCAATAAACGCCATGTACAGCGTGACAAATTCAAATAATATTTACGGCACATGGCAGGGACTGCTTATTTCCTCGGTTGTATGCATCGCCATTTTTACGGTGGCGTTAAAATTAAAATCCAAAGAATAAAAAAATTAAAAATTATTAAAATTTGAAGGAGAATGAAAATGGGCAAAAAAATAATTATTGGCATTTTAGCGTTAATTTTGGTCGGCATGAATACCGTGGGATGTTCTTTGTTTTCCGCTTATAACGACTATTCGACTTATTCAAGCGCGTTCAAAAAGACTTTCGATACCGACAGCATGGAACTGACCACAGGCGTAAAGGCTTCGTTGGACGGAGGCACTGAAATCTCGTCCACAGGGACGTTTAAATTAAAAGGCATGAAAGGCACCCCGCAATTTATCAATATTATGACAATCAGCGGGCAGACCGTCACGCAGTTCTGCGACGGCGAATTTGTATACACCGACGACGGAGCGAGCAAAAACAAAATGAAACTCGGGCAGAGCTCCGAACCGCAGCCGCAGCAGCAAAAACAAAACGCCGAATTTTCTTACGACTCTTATATAAGCGAATTTTCCAGCTTGATAGACGCAGGCAAAATCAAAGAGATGAGTTCGCTTGAACCGATTGCCGAAAAATATGTTGACAAAATTACGGCAACGGATGCTAACGGCGGCAAACAATTCGACGTAGTCATGCTCCCCGCAATCGTGGACGAGTTGAAGTCCAAGTTCCTGAACGAAAGCTCGACCAATCAAAACAGCCCGACTGTGGACGTCGACGCGATCACGTATTCAGCGACGGTAAAAGACGGGTATGTGGTTCAAATCGTGTTTAATTTTAAATTGAGCATAACCGCCCCCGGCGACGACGCGGCTAAAAAAGCGACCGTAGACCTGACGCTCAAACCGGTGAATCCGGGACAGGAAGTCAGCTTTGATTTGCCGAGTACGGACGGTTTTTAAAATTTGTTTTATATGTTAGGCATATTCGCGGAAAATATGCCGTGGGTATGCCTAATGCTTATGGCAATATTTTTTCGGTTATATGATACGAAAAGAGAGGAGATTCGAAAAGGTCCTATGAAAACTTATAAAGATTACCTGCCGCACGCAAAAGAAAAGTTTGAAACAATACGGGCATTGCAAAGCGAAGGCCTGATTTGCGACGACGGGGAATTTGTGCCGTCGGTTCATTATCCGCCCATTACGCAATACGATGATGCTTCCCCCGACGAGGCGCTGGATACATATACGCAGCCGGAGGACGGCAGAATGGATATATACGCGCATTTCCCGTTTTGCATACAGTCATGCACTTTTTGCCATTATCCCGGACTTGTCGGCGAGCAGGCCGAAGAAAAAGAAAAATATTTAAAATATTTGAAAAAAGAAATTGAAATTTATTATGAACGGTTTCAGATAGAACGTCTGCGTCCCCGTTCCGTTCTCATCGGCGGCGGCACGCCCACCCATCTTACCCCGGCAATGCTTGAAGATTTTTTACAGTTTTTCAATCAAAAGGTGGATTTGTCCGGTTGCAGGCAGTTTAATTACGACGTGGACCCAAATTCCCTTGTAGGCGACGACGGGAAAAAGCGGCTTGAAATCATGCGCGCATACGGGGTCACGCGGTTGACTATCGGCGTACAGTCCTTTGACAATCAGGTGCTGAAATATATGAACAGGGCGCACAACGCCGCGACTGCCATAGAATCCATTGAAAATACAAAAGAATTCGGCTTTGACCTGAATATCGAGTTTATTTTCGGCCATCCGGGCGAAACTTTGGAAAACTGGACGGAAGTCATGCAGAAAGTTGTGACCATGAATACCGACGAAATCCAGCTTTACCGCCTGAAAGTGCTGTCTTACGGGGACAAGCAGGGATATATTATCAATCAGCGGGATAAAATCCCGGATTTCGAGCAGACGATGATGATGAAGCAGATCGCGATCGACATTCTGAACGAAAACGGCTTTTATGAAAACCTGCGGCGCGTTTTCACGAAAGACAAAAAAAATATCTCGCATTACGCGTATAACCAGTGCTGCAATTTATA
>Ga0123356_10003584_pt1 | contig 16217 bp, 15 predicted proteins | sample TergutEmb28metaG_2_FD_92546 | JGI IMG/M metagenome (GOLD analysis project Ga0123356, IMG submission 92546) | Embiratermes neotenicus P3 segment gut microbial communities from Petit-Saut dam, French Guiana - Emb289 P3 | ecosystem: Host-associated > Arthropoda: Insects > Digestive system > Gut ...
TTCTTCAACCGTGTTTGTGCGCATTTTGAAAGCCACGGCTTTCTGCGGATTCAAAAGTAATGCGAGAAGTAATAATAAACCAAAACGACGCGGGACAGCGGCTTGACAGGTTTTTGTCGAAAGCCTTTCCGAATTTGAGCCAAGGTTTAATCAGAAGCGCGCTCCGTAAAAACCGCATAAAAGTAAACAGCAAGCGCGAAAATGCAGACTACCGCCTTGTAAAAGGCGATGTTCTTCGGCTTTATATGGACGAGCTTATTTCCGAAAAAGCGAAAATATTTCCGCATGAAATTCCGCGTGAATTGAACATAATTTACGAGGACGAGAATTTATTAATACTTGACAAGCCTGTAGGGCTTCCCGTTCACGAGGACAACGAAAACTCGCCCGACACGCTGATAAACCGTGTTTTATTATATCTGAATTTTGAGCCCGAAAGCGAGCTTAGTTTCCGTCCTGCTTTATGCAACCGCATCGACCGTAACACCGGCGGAATCGTACTTGCCGCGAAAAACGCAGAAACCCTGCGTATAATTTCGCAGAAGCTCAAAGACCGCGAAATCACAAAACTTTACCTCTGCGCCGTACACGGTATACCGGCTAAAAAAGCTGATACTTTAACAGCCGAGCTTGAAAAATTCCCCGCGCAGAATAAAGTTAAAATCACAACCAAAAAAACGCCTAATTCCAAGACAATTAAAACCGCATATCGTGTACTTCATTCCGGTAAAAATTGCTCGCTTTTAGAGGTAAATCTGCTGACCGGACGCACTCACCAAATCCGCGCTCACATGGCGTTTATCGGACATTCACTGCTCGGCGACGGCAAATACGGAAAATTATCGAAAACCTTTAAATATCAGGCGCTTTACAGTTATAAACTGCGCTTTGAATTTAAGACAAGCGCAGGGATTTTGGAATACTTGAATAAGCGTGAATTTGAAGTAAAAAACATTTGGTTTTTGGAGAAATACTATCAAAACAATGATAGGGGATAAAACAATTGGTAAAATATATTTTGAAAAAATTTTTTATATATAATGCCATATATATACTTGCAATGATTCTTTCATGGATGTTTAGCGATTCCTTTATTCCGATATGTTTAGCGTGGTTTGTAATTTTATTCGATATAGGTTGGTCTATAAAAAGCAAAACCGCAAGAATTAAATACATAATTTACATGAGTACATTCATTGTAGTAATAGTTTTGCTTTCTGTTTTAGGAAATATTTTCGGCTTTAAAACTTATGTCAGTTCTGAAACCGAAAATACAATATTTGACGCTATTGCCGCCAGTATTGGATTAGGAACAGTCGCAGTGATTTTATTTAAAATAATACATGACTGCAAAGAAAAATATCCTGCCGTCAAGTGGCTCTATGTTTTCGCTATTCCATGGTCTATCTTTGCAATTGTTGTCTTGATTTTAATTCCGTTCGGGGTTTTTATTTAGGAGAAATATTATGAAATATCTCGTTCTGTTATGTGACGGAATGTCCGATTATCCGGTTGAGAAATTGGGTGGCTTAACCCCCATGCAAGCCGCAAAAAAACCTAATATGGACAAGCTCGCCGCCGTGTCGGAATTAGGCTTAGTCAAAACCGTACAGGATGACATGAAGCCGGGGAGCGACGTCGCGAATCTTTCAGTCCTCGGTTATGACCCCGCGATTTATTATTCGGGGCGGTCGCCGTTTGAGGCGGCGAGTATAGGAATTGAAATGGAGCCGAACGATGTTGCAATTCGGTGCAATCTTGTTAAATTATCCGAGGAAGACGATTTTCAAAATGCGACTATGCTAAGCTACTGCGCTGACGATATTCACACCGAAGAAGCGGAAAAAATAATTGCGCTGGTGAATGAGAATCTAAGCAGTGAGTGTTTTAAGTTTTACACCGGAATACAATACCGACATTGTTTGATTTGGAAAAATGGCAAGTTGAATTTAAGCATAACCCCTCCGCACGACATTACAGGAAAACGAGTCGGCGACTACATTGAAAAAAGCGAAAATAATAAAGAATTGCTTGAGCTGATGTATAAATCCTACGATTTTCTGAAAGGAAAACAAGCTAATTCTATTTGGCTTTGGGGCGAGGGGAAAAAGCGCGACTTGCCCTCTTTCAAGGACAAATTCGGCAAGAGCGCCGCGATGATTTCGGCAGTGGATTTGCTTAAAGGAATCGGGAAATTCACCGGCATGGACGTGATAAATGTACCGGGCGCGACAGGTTATCTTGACACGAATTTCGCAGGGAAAGCAAACGCCGCCATAAACGCTTTAAAGTCCGGTGCAGACTTTGTTTATCTGCACATCGAAGCCCCCGACGAGTGCGGGCACAGGGGCGAGGTTGATGGAAAAATAAAGGCGATTGAGCTTATAGACGCGCTTGTGTTGAAGCCGTTTTTGGAGGCGTTTGATAATGAGCCTCTGAAGATTCTGATTTGCCCCGACCACGCCACACCGCTTTCGCTCTGCACGCACACAAATGACCCTGTGCCCTATCTGATTTACGATAGTGTTAAAGCGCAAAAAGGTGCAGAAACTTTTACTGAGGAAACCGCAAAAGCGAGCGGAAATTATATCGCTGCAGGACACACATTAATGGAAAAACTTTTAAAAGTTTAAAAGGAGAAAAACAATGTTTGGATTTCTAAAAAAGAAAGCGCAACCGGAAAATATTCTGCCGCAACCGGAAAAGAAAACCACCGCCTTCGATTATGACGAGGAAAGGGTGCTTTTCTTTGACGACTTTAAAAACGGCGTAGGTAACTGGCGTCCACGCGGCCCCAGCAGTATATACACACCCGCACACGCGCTCAATGACGGGTATGAGGTTGTTTTAGAGCATACCACCGAGGAGAAATACAGCGGAGCAGAGTGCCTGAAAGTGAACGGCAGAAAATTCGGCTGGAACGGCGCGATGCTTGATATAACGAAGCATCTGAACGATAATATTTATTTCTATGAAGTGGCAGTCTGGGTAAAAATCCCCGATGATTCTCCGTCCTGCCGTGTCTGCTTATCATTGGAGGCTAACACTGTCTTCGCGGGTGTGCCGTTTCAGAGCTTTCACTACTGGTACGACTATGACCCGCAAAAGAGCATTTTATCAAAGTTCAGGCTTCCTATCGGCACGGGCGACCCGCAAGAATGGGACACCCAATACCCAAACGGCTACACCACACCCGACGGCTGGGTTTTACTGCGCGGACTCGCCGAAATATATAAAACTCATTTTGACAGTGTTTGCGTTTATATAGAAACAAGCGAGGACGATTGTAACTCCCCGCTTTATGTAGACAATTTTATGCTTCTCACCGCGGAACATCAGGTAAGAAAAGATGATATGCCGGCGCACACATGGAGCAATAATTTTAATAATTCTTAGTCGCTTTAGCCGAATAAGCTGAACATAATCCCTGCCACAACCGCGCTTCCTATAACCGCCGACACCGTAGGCCCCATCGCGTGCATAAGCAGATGATTATTTGGGTCAGTTTCCTGCCCGACCTTCTGCGTAACCCGCGCCGCCATCGGCAACGCGCTCACGCCCGCTGAACCAATCAGCGGGTTTGTCTTTTTCCCGCCGAAAATGTACATCAGCTTCCCGAAAATCACACCGCACGCCGTACTGAGTATAAACGCCGTCAGCCCCAGCCCGATAATCATAAGCGTCGTGCCGGTTAAAAACTTTTCAGCCTTTGCTGTAGCGCCGACCGCCATACCGAGCATGATTATAACCACGTTCATTAGCTCATTCTGCGAGGTTTTAACAAGACGGTCAACCACTCCGCTTTCTTTAAATAAATTCCCGAGCATGAGCATACCCACAAGTCCGAGCGCATCGGGAACAATAAAGCCTACAATTACAGTTACAATAATCGGGAAGAAAATTCTTTCTCTCCTTGATACAGGGCGAAGCTGTGCCATTCGGACAGCGCGCTCTTTTTTTGTTGTCAGTAATCTCATTATCGGCGGCTGTATTACGGGAATCAGCGCCATGTACGAATATGCCGCGATTGCTATAGGCCCCAACAGTTCAGGCGCAAGTCGCGTAGTCAGCCAAATCGTAGTCGGCCCGTCCGCACTTCCTATTATAGCGACAGAGGCGGCTTCATTCAGCGGGAATCCCAGCGCAAACGCCCCTATAAACGTCATAAAAATCCCCGCCTGCGCCGCCGCTCCGAGCAAAAAGCTCGACGGATTGGCAATCAGCGGCCCGAAGTCGGTCATACAGCCCACCCCGAAGAATATAAGAAGCGGAAAAAGCTGGAGCTTGACGCCGAGGTACAGTATATCCAAGAACCCGCCCTGACTTAAAACCTCTGAAAAACTAACACTATCTCCCGCGAAAAACTCGGGATTAAATATATTCGCGCCCGGAATGTTCGTCAGAAGCATACCCACGGCAATAGGCAGAAGCAACAGCGGCTCATATTTTTTCGCAATCGCAAGGTAAACGAGCACCAAAGATATACCGAGCATAATTAAGTCGAGCAGCGTCCCTTGTACGAAACCCGACTTCTCCCACAGCCCTTTTATAGAATCAATAAAAACCTGCATTTTTACCTCATGCTTTCAATTACACCTATATTACCCCAAATTGAACGCGCATTATTTTCGTCTCTCTTTGTAACATCTGTAATTTTCACTTTTTTACCGCTGTATGCCTCAATCGCCGCCATAATCACCGCAATTACCTGTAATTCGTCAACCCGTGGTGTATCAATTATCGGCGCTGGCGCAGGTTTAATTATAACCGGTTTGGGAAGCGGTGTTTTCGACGGTTGAATTACGGTTTTTTTCTTGGCACTAAAAACTTTCCCCATTAAAGTCAAAAGCACAATAAGGAAAATCAATATAATAAACACAACCGCAAGTCCGGTAACAACCGTCCATAATACAAACGACCAATTCATAATTTACCCCTACAAGTTATGCGAAAGCACAGCGAAATTAGGCTTATCGCCGAAACCCACAATAATTTCAACCGACATATCCTGTACAATCAGCGGCAGGACGAATATCTGCTTATCAGAAGCAATAGTCGCGAATTTATAAACGTTGGAATTGTCAACAAGAAGCACGTTTTTCTCGGTTATAATAAGACACTGAAAGACGTTGGAAATACAATCAAGAAAAGAGCACAGCGCACTGTAGCGCGTATCCTGACGCTTCTGAGGGAAGCTGTTCTCAAGCCCGTCGTTGAAAATTTGCAAAACCTCTTTATCGCCGCAAATCCCGAGGAAATAACGGCGCGGGTCGGTCACTACCTTTTGAAGCGCCGCACGCTTGGCAAAGTAGCTTCTGACAGGGTTGGCTTTGCCGAGCTTTATGTTGGCTCCGACAAAGCGCAGTATGTATTTCAGCGCGATATTCATGTATTCGTTGGCGTAACGCTCGCCTGTATTTATATGCGTACCGAGAATAACGTCAAAGTCATGCTTGAGATGATGGGAGATTCCGGGGTTGTTCAGCCCGTAATAGTTTCTCATTTTTTCAAGTAGCGGCGCTAATAAATCGGGTGTCATTATCCCCTCAACGATGAGCTGGTCAAAGAAAGCAGTGTTAAGCATATCCTGCTTTCTGGCAATGAATTTGAACTTTTCTTCATCAACACCGGCGTACTCAAAAGCCAAATCGCCGAGCTTTTCGTCAATCGTATGCTGCATTAATTTTATCAGCATAATATGCTTTTCTTCAAGAAAACTGCTGGCGTCTTTTTCAAGCTTGTTGAAATTAGCGTTAATCACGTTCTGCCGCGCCATAATCTCCGTGAGCTTATCAGCTTTCAGCAGTCCCTCCTGCACAAAATACTTTCCCGCAAAATAGTCAATCATATTTTCACCATTCCTTTCCGGCATTAATAAGCCATTGAAATTTTATATCCCCTAACGGTTAATATCACCTTTATGATAATTCTCCTATTTTTATTTTCCATAATATATCAGCCCAATTGTAATGCGTTGTCAAGTTGTCTTCAATTGTTTCAGCATCTAAAGCTCCACTGAATAAAAAGTATATTTCCCTTTGGTAAACAGGGACAATAATTGCAGTTTCGAGCACTGCGTCAAGCGCGTTCCGGTAAAACTCCAAATTCAGCGAAGTTTCAGCAAGGTCGATTCTCTGGTCGAGCATCTCGTCCGAAAGCCCGAAGAAATTATCACTTCCAAAGCTCGAAAACATACCACCCATATCCGGTATAATCTCACCGTCCCATGCCGCGATAAACATATCTGCCCTGCCGTTCATAACCGCGCCGTACAGCTCACCCTGCGATGAAACATCGGTTATTATAATATTGAATCCCATTGTACGGAGCATATCAGCCGCCATCGTCAAAAGTAAATACGACGGATGCCACCCTTCGCCGTATCCGGCTATATAAACCTCAAAGCGGTTTTCCACTCCCTCGGGAAATATATTTATAGCCGTCCCGCTCGAATTAAGCTCACAGCCCGCTTCCCTGAAAAAGCCGAGCGCGGCTCTTTTAGCGGCTTCAAGCCGCTGTGCCTCAGTCATGTTCGCCGTATATATATCCAAAGCGTTTACGGTTCTTCCGAAAGCCGCCCTGTAACCTGTATCGTCCGCACGCGGAGCTGACCACGAAACCCCTGAAATCGGGTATTCAGCGATTTTGGCTGCCTCCCCGTAAAATTCCCGTATTGAAATTTCGCGGTATGCCGCAAAAATCACCGCAAAACCTTTTCTGAAATTAATGCTTTCTTCACTTAGCGGCTCGCCGTCTGTGTTGACCCGCCTTGCATTAATACCAATATACCCGAAAGCACCGTAATCCGCCGCCTGCCTTCTTATTCCCGCTGATGAATAGGCATTTATTTCTTCAAGTACCTCTCGCCCCGCTTTTACTGTTACTATATCCAAAGCTCCCGAAGCAACGCCGTAAATCAGGTCATCGGCACTTGTATCAGCAAAGCTGATTGGCGTTTCCGGCGCGCCTTTAAAATAAAACTCGTTGGCTTCAAGCACTGCTACACCGTTTCTGTATTCAACAAGTCTGTAAGGCCCCGCTCCGACCGGACTATAGTTGTTTTCCCGAATCGCCGAAAGATTACCCCGCTCAAAGCCAAAGTTGTTCCTGCTGTTATAAAGCGCGGGATTCCCGTAATAATGCAGCGGCGCCACCGGAATCGCAAAGGAATAAACAGCCGACGGAATATGCCCCTCTAAAGTAACCTAAACTTCATAATCGCCGGTTTTGCGGATTCCGCTTATATTTGCCGCGCCTCTGTTACCGGAATCAAGTGCGGCTGACTTGCTGATAAAAAGCCGTTCTGCTTCTTTTAAAGGGTCGTCAAGCTGCGGTATGCCGATTTTTTCTGCGTTTATATAAGCCTCAAGATTCCCCTCATACAACTCGTGAAACTCTCTGTAAAAGTCCCAGAGCGTCGGGAAGCGGTTTGTGAGATTCCATTGCCTGCCTAAAACAGAGGTGAACGCGCCGTAAACCGCCTCACGTTCCTCTGTCGCGGGATGAACCTCCGGAAAATCAGCCACCCGCCACACCATCATCGCCAAAGCTACCTGCATCCACTCATCTGTGCGAAGATTGCCTTCGCCTATTACATGAGCGTATTCAGCATAATTTACAGCGCAGTAGTCCATAATCGCTTTAACGTGTGAAATCCAGGCTTCCTCGTAACATTCATAAAACAGCGCATACTGCTCCTCGTCAAAAACATCGCTTACACCTTCAAAGCCTTTCCCTGCTTCAAGGCAGGCGGCGGCGATTTCGGCATATTTAATATAAGTTCCCTCGTCCGCGTTTGCCCTGTAATAATCAAGCCCCGCCACAGGCAAGAGCGAAAGCCCGTAATTGCCTTTATAATCAACGTCACAAAGAGCGTAAAGCGTGAATATAAGGTCATCGGCGGTTAACTTTTCGCCGTCATTGAAAAGAACGTCTTCTTTCAGGAGAAAAGTTAAAACTGTTGTATAATCTTCTGTTATACTGATTGATACGTCGGAAATCCCTTCATAATAGTATTCTTCTCCGTCAAAAGCCCCCCATTCCCCGACTGCGGCGTTACGGACGACCTCTCCCCGCCTGTCAAGTGTCACCAAGGGCGCGTTAATCACGCTCATAACATCAAAATCGCCGGAGCTTGCAGTAAAAAACGGCGAAAAATTGCCGTCTATTCCGGTTGTACCAATGATTATGCCGGTTTTTACAACAATTTCATCGGGTTCTGTGTGCTCATCTATATTTTCAATATTGTCAACATTGCCGCAGGAGGAGAGCAAAAGCGCCGCCAACAGCAAGGCTGTTACTCTGTTTTTCATGGGTTTCATGGGGTTTTTGCCTTTCTGAATGGATTTTATTCTATTATAACACATATCAGATTTTAGTGCAAGGTCTATATAGATACAATTTCGTTATGCTCCCTCTTTCATTACATCAAGGCAGGGAACAACTCCTATGTTGTTATAGATAATTTCGATTTTCTGAACGCCGTCTTTGCGACGGCTCGTCAGTTGATGAACTATAACCCTATCAACGAACTCGCGGACGATTGCAGGTGTCAATCTGTCAATCTCTGTGGTGTACTTTCGCACCTTTTTCAGAAACTCGCCTACATTCGCGCCCTTGCTTTCAATTTCGGCTATTTCTGTTACAAGGACTTTCCCTTTGCTCGTCAATTCCGCTTGTTCTGTTTCGTACTTGGCAGACAGTTTTGCAAAGCGTTCATCTGTGATTTTCCCGTTCACGTTATCTTCGTAAATGCGCTCAATCAACATATCAAGTTCGTTGATTCTTTTTTGGATTTTCTGCGCTCCGGCTTTCTTCGCTGTTAAACCCCTCGCTTGCTCTATTGCACTCTGAGCCATTACGTTTTTCACAAACTGGGTTTCGTTCTTATAAACGAATCTTAACAACTCTCGCAGTTCTTCCAAAACAAGCTGCGCTAACACTTCTTCGCGGATATAGTGAGCGGTGCAACCTTGCCCGTTCTTCTTTTGATATTGCGTGCGTGTGCGATAGGTTGAACAACTGTATAATTCTTCAATCCTTGATTTGGTTTTATCTTTGTTAAAAACCTCTCTCGTTTGAAAGTACAGCTTTTTGTCGCAGTCCGCACAATAGGCGATTGCCGTAAATAACCCTACGTTCCCGCGACGTGGCGGACGGTGTTTGTGCGTTCTCATTTTACGGACGATTTCCCACATCTCGCGGTCGATAATTGCCGAGTGCGTATTCTCAAAAATCATTTGATTTTCAATAGGGTTTAAGCGCGAACGCTTGTCCTTATACGACTTTGTATAAGTTTTAAAATTAATCGTATCGCCAATGTACTCCCTTGCGTCAAGCATTTTGCTGATTGTTGAAGCGTTCCAATGGCGGGGGTCTTGGCAAGCCTTAGCCGCTTTATTAATACCGTTGATTTCCTTGTACGCGCTCGGACATAAAACTCGTTCTTCCGTCAGAGTGTTTGCGATTTGCGAGGCATTAAATCCACTTACAAACATTTGATAAACTCGTTTGACGATTTCCGCGCTTTCGGGGTCAATGAGCCAAACCTCTTTGTCAGCGGGGTCTTTTCTGTAACCGTATATCGGATAGCCTGTTAATCTACCGCCTGCTTTACCTTTTGCCTGTTTGACCGCTCTGATTTTCTTGCTCGTATTTCTGACAAACCACTCGTTAAATAGATTCATCATTGGAACAAAATCATTTTCGCCCTGTGCGCTGTCTACATTGTCATTAATCGCGATAAACCTAACGCCTTTCTCAACAAACAGCATTTCAGTATAAAAACCTACTTTGAGATAATCGCGCCCGAAACGGCTCATGTCCTTTACTATAATTGTATCGACTTGCTCCGCTTCAACTTCCTCAATCATTTTTTTGAAAGCGGGTCTTTCAAAATCCGCACCGGAATAGCCGTCATCATAAATAAATTCGCAACCTCTGAATCCGTTTTCTTCTGCATACCTTGTGAGTATGTTGCGCTGATTTATTATGCTGTTTGAATCACCTTGTAACTCGTCCTCTTTGCTCAATCTGCCATATAAATATTTTTTCTTTGCAATTAACTGCCCTTGCATTTTAACTCCTTTCCGGCAGTCAACTACGGTAACTTATAATATAATTATACCATAAATTACCGTAATTGTCAAGCCAAACTTATATTTACATCAGTGTTTATGCGGTTTGCACCGCTTCTTCCAACTCAATTAACCTTGAAATGATTGCTCCTATGTCACGCTCTTTCTCGGTGTTAATAACAGTCGAAACTATAAAAGTTGTATTGCCGATTTTGCGTTCCCTTGTTCTTAGAATCGGTGCGGTGGTTGTGGTTTTATCTTTCATTCATTTTCCTTTCAAAATGATAAAACCGAACCATTACAAACTACGTTTTACGTCCTGTGAAAATTATATTATAACAATCAACTCCGTTCAATTTGAATGGTTTTCGCATAAGCGAAAACCGAGAAATGCGTTAGCATTTCGATTGCCAAAAGGGGTTTGGGGAATAATTCCCCAACAAGCCAAAACGGTACGTTTTGTGCATAATGTTATCATTATGCTATGCTTGCTATTCAACTGAGGACTAATTACGCTTTGCCGTCAGCACGCGCCCTTTTATCACCTTGTAACGCTCCCCCGAGGAAGAAAACCTATAAACCCACGCGCCGTTAGCCCGCGATTTTCGTGCTATACTTGGCGGTGCGAATGGGGGTGCAATACCTATCATCACCCCGCAAGCCCCCGTCGGCACACCGGCACAAGCACGAAAATTTTCAGCAGTCAATGAAAGCGGTGGAGATTTTTTCGCCGAGGACAAGCGAAAAAATACTACCGCCATTGACGGCTGAAAAAGCGGGCGATAAGAGGACGGCTCGCTATGGGATTCTTTTACACATGGATTTTATTATTTTCCACATTTCCTCTTGCTGTGCCTTTAATTCCGCAATATCTTCCGTATAAACGCGCTCGGTCGAATTAATCCGCTTTGCAATTTGATTTATACTTCGCGAAACGCTTCCGATATTCGCAAACATTTCTTTGAATTCGGAAAAATCGACTTTATAAATGAATCCGTCACAAACCATTTTGCGTAGATATGCGGTTTTATTATTCGTTTTTAACAATGCCATTTTCTGATAAATAATATCCCGCTCACGCTCGGAAACACGGAAAATCATCTGTATCGGGCGTTCGAGATTTGGTTTTTGCATGGGATTGTCCTCCTTTCATTATTTTCGTAAACAAAACAAGCATTTTTCAATACTTTCTGTTTTTGTCAAATTAAGCATAACATAAAAAACACGTCAAAAAGTCCGATATTTTCGTCACCTTTTTTGTTGAATTTTACCCCCTCATATTGAAAGGTCAGAAATCGGGCAAAAATTTACCCTCGCATATAAGTTTTACAATTTGTTCATATTTTTCCAAAATAAAAACCGCTCCGAATAATCGGAGCGGTTTACGTCACTATTTGAAATTAGAGTAAGATTATTTGAATTGTTGGTTCATTTTTCCAATATTCCTATCATCTAAAAAATCCCTGTATATATCATAATTGATTATATCTTCACCTACATCTTTCATTCTTTGGACAACTTTCTGCTTTTGTATATCAGACATTTTTTCCTGTTGCTCTTGTGCCTGTTTCATCCAATATTGAAATTCAGCCCACACAACACTTGTCACCTTTTGATTTGCAGCTATTAATTTGCCGTCACCATACTCAATTTTCGTTCCATACCAGTATTCTTTATTTCCACGTTGATAGATTGTGACAATTATAATTCCCATTAAATTTGATATAGTAAAGATAGTATCTTCTGAATAATGAGTATAAGACCCCGTAGCTCTATGAATTGTAACGTGTGGATTTAAATAAAATGAATCGTCGTTTTTCCCTCCAAGTTCCTTTATTCTCTCAAAAAAGAAAATATGATTTTCTATATTTCCCACATCAATTCTTTTTCTAAGCAAATATTCCTTCATTAACTTTTCGGATTCAATCATCGTTTGTAATTTTTGAATATCTATATCTCCATCTTGAATGTAATTCATTATATCTAAAAAAAGACTTCTCCATGAAAGAGATGTTATAAAATAATGCAAGCGTGAATTGTACTCAAATTCTATCGCTTCCTCTTTTTTCCAAGGATAAAATACATTTTTTGCAAACCATGTTTCACTTGCGCTAAAATCTTCTTCACAATCATGGCAGAGCAAATAATGCTTTTCTAAATCTTGTACGGTTTTATTTGGTTCACTCATGTTTCTAATATTTCCGACAGACGTTTTCTTCAAGTGCTTCCCAACAAACTTTGGCACAACATGGCTAAGTTGAATTTCCTTTTCTTCATCGCATAAAGCGCACTTTTTCATGTTATACACTTTATTATGTGACATATTGATTTCTCCTTTTTAATATTATTTTGTTTTTTGCTTTCCGATGTCGATTTTATTATAGACCTCCTTTCATTTTTTTGTATTTTCATGCTATCACCTCCTTTTCTTTTTACACAAAAATAAAACTCATACATAAAAATCCTAAAGTAAACGCATAGAATACGTTTTCTCTTTCAGATATTTTATGTATAAGTTTGCTTGTGTTATATGTATTATGTTTTGGTTCTCGGCTTAGATAAAGCCTTGAAACCTATTATTATTGGCTTGACCCAATCTTATTATACATTAGTTTTTTCCATTCGTCAATAATTTTTGCTTGGATTTGTAAATAATGTCAATAATATATTTATATAGCGTTAGATGTATAGGTAATCTGCACAATTAAATTAAACTTTTCCCTACACTTGTTACATAATAATTCAACTCACGTCAACAAATCCCTCCGCTCCAACCGCTCCTTTGTTTCAAGTAAAAGCGTATGGATTTTCTCTTGCAATTCCTTTTTCGGCGGTAGTGCCGTCCAATATTCCGCGACCATGATTCCGTCCTTATCCATTTCGAGCAATTCTATTTGCTCTCTATTCCCTCCGGTACAAAGAATTAGTCCGATTGGTTCATTCTCGCCCTCTAAGCGTTCATATTTATTCAGCCATTTTAGGTACAATTTCATCTGCCCGTTATAATCGGCTTGAAATACACCTTGTTTCAATTCAACCGCAACCAAGCGTTTAAGGTTTCGATTGTAAAACAATAAATCGAGGTGAAAATCGTTTCCGTCAATAATCATGCGTTTTTGACGTTCAGCGAAGGTAAAACCTTTTCCAAATTCGAGAATGAATTTTTCAAGCTCTCGTAAAATCGCTTCTTCCAAGTCTGCTTCCAAATATTCGTCTTTTAATCCGAGAATGTCAAAAAAATACGGGTCTTTGAACGCATTTAACGGCACTTTCGTTTCATCAGATATTCTTGCGTTAGCAATTTCCCTGCGCTCATAAGCCTTGCGGGAAATAAGTTCCCTCAATCCGTTTCGTCCGAGAAGCCCTCGCGCCGCTTCTTCCAAATAAAATAATCGCGCCTCATGCGTTTTTAGCGGCAAAATTTCAATAAAATGCGACCAGCTTAATTGTGTCGCAACCTGCGACACAATTTCAAAATCCGAAAATTGCTCTGAAAATTGCATCATTCGCCGTAAATTACGCACTTCAAAGCTACGACCATATTTTTCCGTTAATTGTGTCGCAAGCTGCGACACAATCTGCTTCCCATATTCGGCGCGCTTATTTTCTAATATATCGTCATTTATGCACTTTCCGATACGCCAAAATAATAAAACCGATATGCTGTTAGATTGTTTATATATGGTACGGCGGCTTTGCTCGATTAAAGCGGATATTTCGTTGAATAGGCTCTGTACATAGCTTGTCAATTCCATTTTACGACCTCTTTTGGGCTTAAAACCTTTATTTTATCCATTATATCACGAATTTCCAAATTTTTCAAGAATATTTTTTTATAAGGGGAAGAGCGTTTTCACGCTCCTTGCCCTATATTTGTATAAGTTACCCTGTTGACTGCCTATACCCTGTATTTAATTAATTTTCTTGATTGTATCTATATCCGCATTGACTTTTTAGTCAATCATTGACATTCTTTAATAAACGTGGTAAAATATAATTATTCAAAGAACCGGGGGTATTTTTATGGCAAATTCTTGTCCAAAATGCGGCGCGGAGCTTCCCGCCGGCAGCACAGTCTGCGTAAACTGCGGCGCGAGCGCGAACGCAAAACCCGACGTTGACAACAGCGCCGAAATCTCGCGTATGTTCGGAAAGGAATCCGACAACGTTGTCGTGGGCTCCGATGAACTTAGCGATACTGACATTGCGGCTTTTGAATCCGGTAAGGCGATTGAATTTTCGTCCGGAGGCGGTCTGTCGGAAGACGCTATGGAAAGCATTGCGGCGATGAATGAAATTAAGTTTGACGAAATATTATCGGCTGAACAGGACGCAGAACCCGCCGTAAGCTTTGACGACGGCAATTCCGGTGATTTCGGCGATTCTGACCATGATGACGATGATATTATTATACAAAAAGGCGTAACTGAGGTACACGGCTTCAGACTACCCGCCACAGTTAAAAGAATTATCGTCGCTGTCTTTATTTTAGCGGCAGGCTTCGGGCTTGGATTTGGGCTTCATTATTTCCTGTCGCTCGGAATTTACGCCGGTTATACAAACGACACGGCTTTAAGTTCTGTCAGAGAGGTTCTCATACGTGAAATCCCCCAAGGTCAGCGGTTCAAAGCTATTGAGATTTACGTAAAACGCGGCGCCGACCGTACCGAGTGTATAGTTTTCGGCGTGCTTTTCTCTGAATCTAATAATTACACCCCGACCTATTACCGCCTGACCATAAAAGCCTCTGATTTCTCCGATGTAGCAGTTTACCCGCCATTCAATCAACAGCAGTACGACATACTCAGCAACAGCTCCGACCCTCTCGAAAGCCTGACGGCGTCAACCATGATGAGCGATTACAACAACTTCCTGCGCGCAGTTAATGAAATCAACTCGGGTAATCCGCTCTGGGAAAGAGCAGATGTCGAATATGTTAATAAGAAGCTGCTGACAGAAGGTTCTCCCGGTTTTTCCAATGATTTCGGAACACCTAAAACAATCTGCGCCGAAGAGGACTGTGAAAACTATATAGCGCCGTCGGGTGACACGCTTAACTGCGAATCTCACTCAAACAAATGCTCAAAATGTAAGATTTACATAGACGGCGGCTTCTCCATGTGCACAGCATGTGAGGAAAAGTAAGAAGTTGCTTTAAAAATATAAACCCCGCTGAATTTAAGTTCAGCGGGATTTTTCTATTCATCACCTTTATTTATATTTATAAACAAACTCGGCTTCGACGGCTTAAATATAGCGTCCATAACCCTCTTGGTCTTGTGCGAAACCGGCACGCCATCCGAATCCGTGGGAATATTCTCGTCCGAGAAGCCGTCCTTGCGCTCTAAGCCCCTAAGTATATCCGTGAAGCCGATTTCCTGCGTTTCTTCTGCTTTCTGCGAGGCATAAATCCGCTGTACCGAATAATCGGTACGGAGCTTTTCCGGCTCTTTTTTGCTTTGCGGCTTCGGAACGCTCAGCGCCGGCGCAGGCGGCGGTACATTAAATGCGGGTATACGCGGCTTTTCGGGTACAGGCGGTTCTTCATTGCGTTTCGGAATCGCCACAGGAGAACTCGCCGGCGGGCTTATGCTCCGCGCCGTGTTGCCGCTCGTTGCATTGTTTGCTTTAACCGCTGAAATTTTAGGCGGTTTTTTAGGGTTGAAAACTTTAACGTATTCTTCGGGCTTCGGCGGTTCCTTGCCCTTAACGCTGTATATCTTCATGCCGTCTTCGGATGGCACGGACGGGGTTTTAATTATATTCAGCGGACTTGGCGGCGGTTCTTCAACGGTGCCGTGCGGAATTTCCCCGCCATGCGGAATGACAACTCCCGTAGAATACGGCTCAGGGTTAACACCGCGGATTACTCTTGATGAAACCCGCGACACCACCGGAACTACCGGTGCTTCCGGCTCTTCTTCTTCATCGTAATACTCAACCTTAGGCTCAGCCTTTACAATATCCTTTCTGTCAACCCGCTCGAACACAAACGGCTTGACCGCTCTGCCTCTGTCGTCTCTATCCTCTTCAACCCGTTTCTTGATAGTCGTTTCACCGGTATTTCGGACAGAACCCGGCAAAAACGACATTGAACGCGAATACTCCGCGAAGTTCTCAAAATCCCGTAAAGTAGCTAAA
>Ga0123356_10003585_pt1 | contig 16215 bp, 6 predicted proteins | sample TergutEmb28metaG_2_FD_92546 | JGI IMG/M metagenome (GOLD analysis project Ga0123356, IMG submission 92546) | Embiratermes neotenicus P3 segment gut microbial communities from Petit-Saut dam, French Guiana - Emb289 P3 | ecosystem: Host-associated > Arthropoda: Insects > Digestive system > Gut ...
GACGTTTCGATGCACTTAAATCAGAAAACGGGAACGGTACTACAACGACTTCGCCCTTTACAAATTTGCCCATGCTGCATCTTCCTCCGGTAACATCCAATCTCCGGCAAGGACACTTTCACTGGCAAGGTGAATATTGCTTGAATCGTTTTCTTGCGATTTTTTTATCTTATGAAAACTTACAAAGTCGTACACTTCTTCAATTATTTGAGGGGGTAATGTTTCAATTTCTTTAATCAGTATTTGTTTACTCGTCACATTAAACTCCTCCTTCGTCGTTTGCTTAATTCTATCACAAATCAAAACAAAAAGAAATCACAAATTGCATTTGTCACAACAGCAGAAAAGCCGGAGCTGCTTTCGCAACCCGGACTGATTATTATGCTAAGTTAGTATAATCGAACCATTCTCTCGCTTTTCATTGATATATCCCATTGTCCGTCACATGAAACGCAAACAATTAAATATTTATTAACTTTTTTAGTAAATATGGTTTTAAAGTGTATAAATGCTATACTCTTTTTATCAAAACAAGGTGTGTTGAAATATTCTCTGTTGAGGTGCTGAAGCAAATTCGCGATATGTGATCGTTTAGATGATAAAGAGGAGGGTTCATAATTTTATGCTAAACGGAATAAAAAGCATCCTTGACCGTGTAGCAACGGTATTGGACCTAAAAGACGACGATACAGTGCAGGAAACTTTTAACGGCGACTTAAACTATGAAGTCAGAAAAGTTTATTACGTATTATTGGTCATATTGATATTTTTTCCGCTGTTTGTACCGCTTTTTTTACGGTATCACCCGCATACTTTTCTTGCTGCGGGACTTACTACCGTTACGCTGTCACTGTGCATCGCAGGGCTTGTGCTAAGATTCATAAAGAGGTTTAAAAAAGCATATCTAATTACGTTTTATGTTACAATAGGGTTTTTTGTCTGCTCCAACGCTTTTATTGCCGGACTGTCGCCGGCTAACAGGATCCTTTATGTCATGTACGCTTATATCATTGCGTTGTTGATTCCTGTATATACACCTATGCGTTTTTCTTACAAGTTCGCTATCGCGTTGCTTTCCCTTGGTTGCTTTACTTTGGGGATGGGTATTTCGGACAGCGAAATCACCCCGATGAATTACAGGTTTTTGGTTTTGAGCATGCTGGTCGTATTGATCGTCAGCTTATTATTCGCACTGAGCATGAACGCGCTGCGCCGCAGGTCATGGCGACAGAAGCTAAGGCTTGTCGAAATGATGAAGGAAGTCGAGGAAAATGCCAAATTCGAGACGGAAATGATAGCGGCCCGGCAGGCCAACCGCGCAAAGAGCGATTTTCTGTCCAATATGAGTCACGAGATACGCACGCCGATGAATGCAATAATCGGCATGACCACCATTGCAGAATCGACGGACAGCGCCGAACGGAAGGAATATGCGATAAAAGAAATAAAGGTTGCTTCGATCCATCTGCTGGGCGTCATAAACGACATTTTGGACATGTCCAAAATCGAAGCGGAAAAATTGGAACTCAATCCGGTTACATTCGTATTTGAAGAAATGCTTAAAAAAACCATAGGCATAATAAATCTGAGTGCAATGGAAAAAATGCAGGAGCTGAGCGTGTATATTGATGAAAATATACCGAAAGCATTGATATGCGACGATCAGCGACTTGCGCAGGTGATTACGAACCTGCTGAGCAATGCTGTAAAATTCACTCCGCAAAACGGAAAAATAAATCTCAGCACCAAATTGCTCAGGATCGAGGGTGGTATATGCAACATTCAATTTGACGTGACCGATACCGGAGCCGGGATCGGCGTGGAGCTGCAGGAACGCTTGTTTAAGCCGTTTGAACAGGCCGAAAAGAACACGACGCGGACATACGGAGGGACCGGTCTGGGCCTTTCTATTTCAAGGAGCATAGTGGAAATGATGAACGGCGGGATATCGGTAACCTCGGAGCCGGGCAAAGGTTCAACATTTACTTTCACGATACAAGCCGAAAAATCAGACGTCGAGATTGAAGCAATCCAATTTGCCGCAAGCCCCGACGACTTGAAAAATATTCGGATTTTGGTGGTGGACGACAATATTGACACAAGGGATTATTACGTCGACATCATTAAGCGTTACGACGTCGTCTGCGACGTCGCTGAGGACGGCGGGGAAGTGATCGGAATGATCGAATCCGGAAATAAATACGATATTTATTTCATTGACCTCAAATCCCCGGTAGCCGAATGCGTCGAGCTTGCCCGGATCATAGGGGAAATAGATGCGGGAAAATCTGTCTTTATGATTATTTCCTCCCTGGATTGGAATAAGATCGGGTTCGATGCCAAAGACGCAGACATGAAAATGTTTTTACCCAAACCTATTTTTCCTTCAACGATAATCGACTGCATAAACAGGTGTGTCGGACCCGAAAGGCTGAGCAAGATGCAAAGCGAAGATGCCGAAATAACCGAACGGTTTGAAGGTCGTCGGGTTCTGCTCGCCGAAGACGTCGAAATAAATCGGGATATAATGAAGATACTGTTGGAGCCCACGCTTATAGAGATCGACGCTGCGGAAAACGGCAGGGAGGCAGTCCGCATGTTCAGCGAGGCTCCGGATAAATACGATATCATTCTTATGGATCTTCAGATGCCGGTAATGGACGGGTTTGAAGCGACACAAACAATCCGTTCATTGGTTTTCCCAAAAGCCAAATCCATACCCATCATCGCGCTGACAGCGAACGTGTTCAAGGAAGACGTCGAAAAATGCTTAGAGATGGGAATGAACGGCCATCTTGGAAAACCGTTGGATTTTGAAAAAACCATGGAGATGTTCAAGCGACATCTGACCGGGCAGAGGTTATAAGAAGTGACTCATGCTTACAGGAAAACTTATTTGGACAGTGCTGCGAAGAGCTTTGGCAGTATGATGGATTATGCTGTCAATGACTGTGATATTGACGGTTGTATGTTTTTGCATATGTTTATTTCTTCGGGGCTGGCACATAAGTTTGAACACGGTAATCCAAAAGTTGTGGCCGGTATGAACGGTGTGGATTTGGCGACTGAAGTGATTATAAAAACTACCGGTAATGCTCCCAAAGCAGTACCGGCGATGTCGGAGTATCGAACACCTGAGTATTGGGGAGGGTGGGCATTAGCACATTACCAGTGGTATACTGCCAGGAAGTTTTCATCAATATTACGGTTTATGCCGTTTTCGGACATCCTGAACATGTACTGTTCTTTGCATGAAGCAGATATAACAAAGTTTTATGAAGCGGCGGACGAGATATATACTAATGCCCGTCCTCAAACCAATCTTAAGCGCATTCGTGAAGTTGCCGGATTATCGCAATCGAAGCTTTCTGTTGAGGCGGGAGTATCTTTACGCTCCATTGAAATGTATGAACAAAGAAGTAAAGACATAAATAAAGCACAGGCTCTTACTGTCGTAAAAATCGCCCGTGCTTTAGGTTGTGAAGTTGAAGATTTGATGGAATAAAAATTAAAGTTTGATAACCGATGCAAGCCTGTTTGGCGTGTAACACCTACGTTTGTTCGTAGGTGTTTTTCAAGTTTCGGAGGGAGTCGAGGGCGGGGGTCGGGTCGAAGTTTTCTATGTGGATTATGAGGGTTTCTGTGTTGGGGATCGTTTTCAGGACTTCTGTATAAGAGAGATATTCGGAATCGTTGTCTTTGAGGAGGATTTCAAGTTCATTCAATATTTTGATAACGGTCGATGAATCGAGCGCTTCAATGTTTGATGTGATGTCATTGGCGGTTTCGGATTTTTTTATGACTGTGATGAGGTCGTTTATAACTGCTTCGAGTTGTGTATTTAATGTATTCATTTGTTCTTGTGTTACTAAGTTTGTGTTGTTTTTCAGTGCTTTTTCAACTTCGTCTGCCGCTTTCAGGAGCGGTGATTTTCTCAGTTGTCCTGCGTTTCCTTTCAGTGTGTGTACGAGTCTGTGTGCGAGTTTTATGTCGCCGGTTTCTATTGCGAGTTCTATTTCTTTGAACTTGGTTTTGTTGTTATTGACGAAGTTGTTAATGATTTTTATGCGTAAATCATTGTCGATTTCGTCATCAGGATCATCGTCTTGGGTTTCGTCTTCGGTTTGCCATTTTATCGGTTCAATATACTTGACCAGACAACGCCATAATTCTTGCGAAGTGAAGGGTTTGCCTAAATAATCGTTGATTCCGTTCATCATGTACTGTTCTCTGTCATCTGCCATGATGTTTGCGGTCATAGCTACTATCGGTATATCTGTGTTGAATGTGCGGATTTCGGCGGTGGCTTCAATGCCGTCCATTACAGGCATGTGCATGTCCATGAAAATCAAATCAAATTGTTTGGATTCAGTGTTGTTAAGTGCTTCCCGTTGACGTGCCTGCATCATTTCCACGCCGATTTTACCGTTTTCGGCGACTGTTGTTTTTAATCCTATTCTGGATAAATGTTCGCATGCGACCTGACGGTTCATTTCGTTGTCTTCGCATAAAAGGATTTCGCCGTCAAATGTCGGTTTTTTTAGCTTGCTTTGTCCGATTTGCTTTTTTACAAATTCTTCATCATTGATAATGATCGTATCGAAAGTCAATTCGAAGCTGAATTTGCTTCCGGTTCCGGGGTTGCTTTCAACGGTCAGTTCACCGTTCATCATTTCAAGCAGATTTTTTGTTATTGAAAGACCGAGACCGGTTCCGCCGTATTTGCGGGTGGTGCCTGATTCTGCCTGCATGAAGGGTTCGAAGATTTTTTGGATCTGTTCTTTGTCCATGCCGATCCCTGTGTCTTTTATTTCAAAAAATACTGTTGCAGTGTTTTCATTTATTGATTTTACGACGGCATTGAGACATACCGATCCGACGGCTGTGAATTTTACTGCATTGGACATGAGGTTTACGAGTATTTGGCGTAATCTGGTCGGATCGCCTACAGGCATTTTACCGGGGAGCGGTTCTGCATAGATTCGCAGTGCCAGTCCTTTTTCCAGTGCTTTTGGCAGAATGATCGTACGGCATGTGTCAAGGATTTCTTGCGGGAGAAACGGTACATGTTCCAATTCGATTTTCCCGGCTTCAATTTTTGATATATCCAGTATATCGTCTATTATTTGCAAGAGTCCTTCAGCGTTCTCAAATATGCTTGTTAAATAGTTTTTGGCTTTGGGTGACATTTCTTCGTCAAGGGCAAGTTCGGAAAATCCTACGATACTGTTCATAGGTGTTCGTATTTCGTGGCTCATGCCGGCAAGGAAGGTTGATTTTGTTCGGTTTGCCATTTCGGCTTCTATTATTATTCTTTGTTTCTTTTTATCTCTTGAATTTGAACTCATTATTATTATAATTATGAAAAATAATGATACGAATGCACCTACTATCCATGGTCTTTGAGCTTCTGCCAGCATTGCCCGATAATCAAAAGTAGTTCTCATCCAACGATTTGAAATTCCTTTTGTGTCAATGACACCCAGTGCTTTGTCGATTATTGAGCGCAAAGTGGTTTCTTCTTTGTTAAAACCGAGTCTGGTATTTATGCTGTGATCGAAGACATAGTTGATTTTGAAGCCGGAGAGTTCCTGATAGTGGGTAAGGAACATGAGTCGTCTTTCTGTTGTCATTACAAGGTCGACGTCACCGTTTTGTAATGCAGTGAACGATTCTTCTATGCCGTCGTATTCTATGTAGTTTTCGTGTCCGGGGAACCATTGAAAGAACATGGCGGTGTAGGCGGTACCGCGTGCGAGGCCTACTTTTGTGTAGTATATTTCGTTGATCGAGATATTGTGGAAATCGGAGCGTGATATCAAAGCGTGCTGATCGTTTTCTATGACGGTTTCCGACCAGATAAAGTGTTCTTCACGTTCTCTTGTCCAAATCATTTCTGCGACTATCGAGGCGTCTCCGGTTCGCAGCATTTCCTGTATAGCAGACCATTCTGTGTGTTCGTCATTGATTTGTGTGAAGGTCAAGTCGGTGACGGATTCGATTTCACGTAACAGATCAAAGAATATTCCTTGCCATTCGTTTTCGCGGGCGTTAAAAAAACTTATGGGGTAGTTACTGTAAATTGCGGCAACATTGATGATCGGATTATTATTTATATATTCACGTTCTTCTTCGGTCAGTTGATTGTAAAGTTTGTTTTTTATATATTCATGATAACCGGAGTTGTACAGTTCGACCAAGAATGTTATTGCGTTGTTTTGGATCGCTTTTTCCACAACTGTTATTATCGGTTCAAGTAAGGGGGTTTGGGTCGCCATGGAGAGATTAACATATATAAGCGGGAAATAATCAAGAACAACAATGTCGGGGTGTTTTTCAAAATTTACTTCTGCGACTTCGCTGTATAAATAAATGTCGATCCTTCCGGTTTTAAGAGCGTCGTACACGCTTTCAAAGTCGCTGAGTGTGACGGTTTCAAATGTGCCGGGGGTAAGATATGATGTGACTCTTTCGATCGTGGCAGTGCCTTCCATAAATCCGTAACGTACGGGGCGTAATGCAGCGATTTCATCAAGAGGGATGTGGTCGATCAGGCGGTAGGCTTTGATGTGGCGGGTGGCGATCGCACTTGTCATTGAATATGTTTTTTTTCGTTCTTCCGTGGCTATCAAGTCGCCGGTAAATGAAATTTCACCGGTTTCGAGACCTTCAAGAATATCAAGCCAGTCATATATATACGGCTTGAAGGGGATGTCAAAGAGTTGCGTCAGCCATTCACAAAATAACGCAGAAAATCCTCCGACTTCACCGTTTCTGTCTGTAAATGCTTCGGTGGAGTGAGGCATGGCATATATAAAATATTCAAATTGTTCTCTGAGTGCTTCTATTGCGTCGATTTCATCTTGTGTTACGCCGGGGATTTCTTTGTAGTTTGAAAAAATTGTGATTTCTTCGGTTGTGTTTGTACTTGCTGTACAACCTGACAGTATCAGTAATAATGTTGTAATAATTAATACAATGCCGACGATCATGCGTATTTTTTTTGACATACTTACATCCATCTTTGTTCTAATTATTATTTAAGACATCACATTTTATCACAATTATTACAAAGTATGCATAATATATAAAAAATTCATAATGATATTGCGCGGGAGATGACGAGGCCGAGGATGAAGAGGCTGGCGAGGGCTTCTGTTCCTGCCATCATTTTTGCCATGTGAGTGTAAGGACTGAGGGCTGCGGGTGAAAATGATGTGGCTGTTGTGATCGACAGGTAGAGGTAATCGAGGAATCCGGGAGTCCAGTTTGGCAGTGCGAAACGGGGGTCGGGGGATGCTTGTTGCGGAAATACAAAGTCCGGATAATTCCTGTTTTTGAAGACTGTCGGGAGACCGAGTGCTCTTACTTCGGGACCGCCGGTGTCGAGTTCCCAATATGCAAGAGAGAAAACACCGATATTTACTACCCATAATGCAAGACCGGCTAACAGTAACTCATGTGAGAGTGTGACTGTAGCCGGATTTAACATGTCGTAGACAAACCATCCCATGCAAAATAAGTTAATGAGGGGGAGTGTTATAACAACTGCGATCGATAATGATCTTGCAGGTTTGGACGGTTTTGTGTGACTGCCGGAGTACCATATTATTGATGTTATGAGCATGATTCCGGATATGATCGGTATGATCCATGCAAACGTAAAGTTGATTGCATGTGCAATCCATGTTTGTCCCGCAATCACGATCAATGTCATTATAAGAGCGGCAATACGTGTTCGGATGTAAGATTTTAATTTGTGTGTTTTTTTCATGTTGTCAAAATTGATGATAAATTATTTATCCGAGTAATTGCAAGACGCCTTGGGGGAGGGCGTTTGCTTGGGCGAGCATGGCGGTGCTTGATTGTTGGAGGATTTGGTTTTGGACGAGTGTTGTCATTTCGGCGGCCATGTCAACGTCTCTGATACGTGATTCTGCCGCTTGGAGGTTTTCTGCTGTGTTATCGACGTTGCTCATTGCAAATTCAAGGCGGTTTTGCTGTGCTCCGAGTGCTGCGCGCTCCATGCTGATGATGTTTATGGCGTTGGAAAGCACTTCGAGTGCTGCTGATGCTTTTTCGTGCGATGTAACATCAAGGCTGTATTCCATCGGATCGCCGGCGATGTTCGCTCTTTGCGTGTAACCGTTTGCGCCGAGGCTGTTGAAATGATTTGCTGTTTCATCCGTCGGGCGTCTCATTGAAAGACCAAGAGAACGTGTACAAAGACGCGGGATTTCTATATGAGTAACATCACCTTCGTTGGCTCCTGATTGGATCGGGAGTGAATCTGCTTCTGCAGGAGATACATCTACCAAGAAAGAAATATTAAAACCTAAATCTTCTGCTATAGTTAAGGGATTAATTGAATAATTAACAACCGGAGCTGTTCCGTCTGTTTGGATTCGAGATGTGATGAGAATTTTATTTGGATTATTCGGATCGATATTTAATTCAAAATCTTGTGCTGTAAACAAATGTTTGTTTGCATCAACAAAAGATTGAGCATTAGGATAATTACCGGGTATAAAATATATTGGTGTCGATCTGCCGTTAACAGTTATTTCCATGTTTGCAAATCCGCCGGTCGGAACGGATGCTCTGTTTCCGACACCCGGAACACCCGTTTGGTTATTTCCGAGAATCATCATGTTGGTTGGTGTAGGTAAGCCTGTAACAGGATGTGTTGTGAAGAAATCACCGCCGGGACCGCCGACAAGAGCGGGACCGTGAGGCGGCATCGGTCTGTTTGATTTAAACGGTCCGGGGAAGTTGGCGCTTGAAATACCGTTTAGTGAGTCTACTGCTTCGCTTTGATTGTTTCCTAAACCTATATGAACGCGGGGGCGTGATGCGTCGGGAAAGGGATCGGGGATTGGTGCATTCGGTACACGAGCCATTATACCGGTTACATTACCATTGCTGTCTGTCGGAAATGTAAACCTCATTTCATCATTATCAATAAAAATGTTTTGTATAAAAGGACCTCCGGCCAACGTGTTGAATTCGGTGCGGAAGTAGTCCAAAAAGCCTTGTACAGTCAGGCTTCCTGCCGGATTATTTACGGCGGCGAAATCAATAACCACACTGAATGTTCCGTCTGCAGGAGTAACAATTTGCATAGCAAATACTCCGCTTGTCGGGATATCGGCATCACTTAATCCGAAAACAGTCGTCTGTACTCCAAAAAATGACGGAAGAGTCCATCCGGGGACATTCACTCCACCCGCATCAAAATCATTATCTGCAGAGATGGTTGCTATATAAGGGGCAGAAATATTTCCGAGATGGTATTCACGAGGTGCACCGACACTTCCGTCGAATAACATTCTGCCGTTAAAATTTGTTGTGTTTACAACTTGGTTTATTTCTTCAGATAATTGTCCGAATTCCAATTGTAAAGCTTCTCTGTCAAGAGCTTGATTTGTATCATTTGCAGATTGGACTGATAATTCACGAAGTCTTTGCATTTTATCGTGGATTGCCTGCAGAGCACTGTCTCCGACTTGCAGAAGTGATACACCGTCTTGAATATTCAGAGATGCGCGATTGAGGCCTCTCACTTGAGTTCTCATTTTTTCTGAAACAGCAAGACCGGCGGCATCATCTGCCGCACGATTTACTCTGAATCCCGAACTGAGTTTTTCAGTGTTGGAACTTATATTATGTGAATTTATGCCTAATTGACGATGAGAATTGGATGCAGTTATGTTATTTTGTATTCTCATAGAAGTTACGAATCCCTCTTAACCAATAAAAAAACTCATTTTGAGTCTGTTGTTGTTTCTTTGCTTCTAATAATAATATCGACATAACCGGTCGAAACTTTAGAGTGAGTTTTGACTGTTTTTGCGTTGTATATTATGAACAAAAAATGAAAAATGAATATAATGTGACACATAAGTGACAAATAAAAAATATGATGATAATATGTGACAAAATGCTTGCTAATTTACGGTTTATAATGTATAATCAAGCATAATTACTTGTTTTATGGATGATAAAACTATTTATCCATAAATTTTTTGTCAAAATATACCGATAAAATAACTAACGACAATGAAAGGAGACAGCAATATATGCGATATACACTGACTGACAGAGCAATTGCTGTTCTTCTTTCTGTTATTTTGTTTATGGGTTCTGCTGCAATGTTGTTTGAACCGGCAGAGTTTGAAAATGAATCTTTTATTATTGAATCAAGTGATGAAACTGAAGATGCAGCAAACAATCCCCAAAAAGATGATACAGAAATAATAAATGAATCTTTTGATGACGCAGATGAAGATAGTGACGATAAATTAATATATGAAGATGAAGATAATGAAGAAGATATAATTAACGATTTTGAAAAAGACATAAACACAAACCAAGATACGGAAAGGTCTGAATCATCAGATATCAATGTGTATGATGAAGATGATGACACGGATGATTCAAATAATGAAGACATTTGTGATTTTGGTTGTGAAGACGATTGTGAATATAATTGTATTGAATCGCTTGATTTTGAATTAGAAATCGTTCCATATTCAGAAACTTATGAAGTTACGTTTTTTGTCACGAACTTCGACGGAGTGGGAGATGGTGATCTTACAGCACAAACTGATCTTTGGAATGCAACGGCTTTTGATGACAGCCCTGTTGTAAGAGAAGTATTATCCGGTACTGTTGTAACTTTTACAGCATTTCCGAACATAGCGGGTCATAATATACATGAATGGATCATAACTCCGACACACATTCTCAGCGGTACCGAGTATGACCGAGTACGCGAAGTAACAGTAACAGGTGATATTACAGTTATTGTTGTTTTTGAACGGGTAAATGCATTATTGGAATTTTTTATTGACACAAATACAAGTGATTCCGGGAGCGGCACTATATCAATGCCTTCTCCAATAAATCCTCCGGGGTCAACCGCATTTAACAGTGAAGGCAGCGGCATATACCAGAAATTTGAAAATGACAGAATACCGACAGGAAGATCATTCGAGTTTACAGCGTCCCCCACTGTTGTATCGCCGCCGGGTATAAGTTATCTTGTAGGAAAGTGGGAAATCAATACAAGTAATGACGGTATAAATTGGAGCGGTTGGAACTTAGTTCAAACCGGTCGTAATTCTTATATATCCAATTATCGAACAGGAGCGACTCAAGTCAGAGTCAGCTTCTTGGAAGGACGCAGTGTTGGGGTTACTGCTTTTCTCGGCAATAGCGGAGAGACTGTCGGCGGAACGACCGGAACATATTCACTTGGCGGTGAGAGTCTCGCGGTGGATTTTGATGCACAAGGACTTGGTGTTGTTCCTACAGGATCATCTGTTACATTAACTGCTCCGACTCCTCCTGCGGGATTTAATTTTTACGGTGTTTATGAATGGACAATAGACGGTGTGCCGCAATCGGAGCAAGGGAGAACAATAACCCGAACAATATCGAACAATTCCATTATCACCGTTACATTAATTGAAAGTTTTGAAGTAAATTACAGTATAAATGTTGATGATGATTATAATGACGGAGAAATATCTGCTGTCACGAAATTTATAAGACCTAACGGTGAAACAGTAACCGGAACGGTGAATCCCGGCGGAAGAGTGCGCGAAGGAACATCAATAACTTTTGCAGTAACGAAAACACCTGCCGGTTATCATGTATATGAATATATATGGGATATCAACGGTGAAGTTTCGCCTGTTAAGCAACTTCATTCAGAACCCGGTGCCGGTATATTACCGGATATTACAGTTAATAAAGATGTAAGTGTTACTGTATATTTAGAACGCGGACATATGGTTTCATTTGATTTGGCAGAACCGAGTTCAGGCGGAAATGTCACCGGAACGGCAACAGACGGAGCAAATGAATATACTCTTACAAGAGGGAATGATCCGCAAATGCAACGTGCCGGATCGTTGATTGCATTCACGGCAGAGCGTCCTTCATGGATGGATGCTGTTTTTGCTCACAGATGGATGAATCTTCTTTTAGACGAATCAAGCAGAATATTACCGGAAACATCGGCTGTTTTGGAGTACGGCTCGTTAAATGAAGACATTGATATAACAGTCGGTTTTATGCAGGGTCATAAGGTTACACTATTGGTTGCTGAAGGTGAAGGGCAGTTAACAACGGAATATAAATTAAACATTTATACTGCAGAACCTGATAAAAAGGCAGAAATGTTGGTTGAAGAGAATGATCCGCCGACTGTAATTATTTTTGAAGCAAAAGCTGATGATCCTGTTGATAATGTTGTATATCGTTTTTCACATTGGACTTATCAAACGGGAACACAAATCGGAACAGAGGTATGGATAAGAAATGATGCAAGTAATGAATTAAGCTTGCCGATCAGTGATGAAACAGCGGTACGAGCACATTTCGAAAGAGTTATCTTTACATTGGATGATGATGCGGTTGAAGTTACCGGTCATAATGAAGAATATGTTATTCCTTCTGTTATCAATGTAAGTGATGACAGTAATGCCGCAGGAAATATTTCTTTTGAATATTATAAAGACGGAGAGGGTATTATCAGTACGCTCCCGGACGGGTTATCAATATCAATAAACGGAAACACATCAATAGCCGGAGCTGCAATATCATTAATAATCACAAGTGAACTGCCGCTTTCACGTATTGATAACGGAATATATATAGTTACCGTTAAACGAGAAGGAGTTACTGCAACATTTGAAATTGATGTCAGACTTCCGTTTATGTATATTGAAGATACAGCGGGAAAACGAATTGATTATCCGTATAACTCGGATGATATTATATCAATAACAAACAGTTATCCGACCGGAACTGTTGTTTTATACACAAATGCACCTGCAGGTGATCCTCCGAACTATGGCATATCATTCGAAATACCTGATAATTTACCTGCCGGTTTAAAAAATATATTAGAAAATGATGTATTTTCATATCATTATTCTGAACCTGAAGCAGATGCAATTGATGGCGATCGAGTTACGATAATTATAAATGCGGATCGTTTATCACTTGTTAACCCGGTAAATATAACAATTCCTGTACGTGTTCATCGCGGCGGTGTCAGTTCGGTTTTCAGATTGTATATCAATCTTATACCGCCTGCAAGAATTGATTCGATAACGTTTAATCAAAACGCAACAGAACCATCGTTTGATTTTCAAAATGTCAGCGTTCACGGCACTCCTCCCGGAGCATCGGGTACAGCACCGGGTGCTGTTGTTGCTGTATTTGATATATCAGGAGATTTTTTTAGCGGTGATAATGAAAAAAGTGTAAGCGATGCAATAGTTTTGGAAAACTTACCTGCCGGGGTTATATCAGATACTTCACATCAATTATATCCATTCAAAGTAACAATCGAAAATAACACAAGGGCTTATATTGAAGTACCGTTAATAATTGAAGCAAACAAATATGAGGACGGGAACCTTACAAGGCAAAACAGATCAGGTGAAGTTGAATTCAGTATTGATACAGATATACTGCCGAACCCCGAAAATCGTCCTGATAATCTCGATCACAGTTATATTAAAGGCATACTTGATATTTTCCAATACGGGCCGATTACACTTGAACCCGATGAGGTTGAAATAACTAATTTAAATCGATCCGATTCTGTTACGGTCGGAGGATCAGGAGATATTGATTATGAAGTCACATCCGATCCTGAAGGTGCTTATCCTGATATTATATCTATAGAAATCATTAACAATAACGATGATGATATTATTCAAATTTTTTCCAATTTACCTGATCGTGATATAAAAGATAAATTAATAATGACAGTGAGTCGTGACGGGTTGAGTGAAACTCTTACGATCAATTATGATCTTACTGCAAAAAATGTACCTGTTATATTTTGGCCCGGTAAAATGGAAGCTGTTTTTGGTGATTTGCTCGCAACTGTGATGATCAAAGAATTGGAACCGAGAGATTATATGCCTCAACCGGTACCGTTGCCATCCGATCTTCCGACAGGTGTAGGTTTTGCTTTTTTCCCTGATGATTTAACTTCGGGATTTAAGCGTGTTGAAGGTACATTTAAATGGGATGATGAACGTGAAACTGTCGGTGATGCAGGTAAACCGGGCCCGAACCCGCGCAGTATGACATTTACTCCCGATGACGAGGATTTTGCCTCTGTTACAAGAAACATTAATATTGATGTAAACAAAGCCGACCCGGTTGTGAATTGGGATAATATTACAGCATCGTTGACATATGGAGAAATGTTATCTGAAGCGGTGTTTACGGGTGCAACAGCCACGTTTGGCGGAAATTCGGTCAACGGAAGTTTTAATTTTGAAGACGATGATTCGATAAAGCCGGAAGTTAAAGACAGCGGTAAATATATGTTGATTTTTACACCTGCCGGTGATGATGCAAACAATTTTAATGAAGTATCAGGTTATGTTGAAGTGAATATCGGTATGGCGCAACAGGTCGCACCTGACATGCCCGATGACTACAGTACTACAGCTGTCAGCATTACGTTAAATAACATCCCTGACGCAGAATTTATCGTCAGAACAACAAATACAAAACCAACAAGTGATGCAGAATGGAACAATGCAATAAAAACACCGGAAAACCTTACAACAATAACATTTGAAGACTTGATTCCGTTTACGACTTATTACATTTTTATGCGTTTACCGGGTAATGACAATCAATATCCGTCTCCGTCAAGTGAAGCGGCGGGTTCAACAACAGGAGAGGGGATTACTACTGATAAAGCAGAATTAAAGGGAACACTCAGGATTGATGGTGATGCTGTATACCTCGAAACACTTGAGATTAATGCCGGTGGACTTTTTGCTGATCCGCCGGGTACTTTTGAAGCTTTACGCGGTCTTTCTTTCGTATGGTACAGAGAAGGCGAAACAGAATCAGTTAAAACCGGCACAACATATGATCTCGGAGCTGATGATATTGGTAAAATAATTACTGTTTTTGTCACAGCACAAAATACAGAAGATCCGATTCCGGCCTTATTTGCTGAAATAGGACCTGTTTTAAGAAAATCACCCGGTTCGGATGATTTAAGTTCTGATATTACTGCTCAAAGAACATTTAACAGATCACCTCAGTCTGTGACAGTTAATGAAGCTCAAGGTGTAAACGGATTGGGTGCAATAACGAAAATTGAATACAGGCTTTATGATGATAATACCGGTTTATGGAGCGAAAATGAACCGATAAATGCAGGATATTATATTGTCAGAGTTTATTTGGCTGAAGGAGATAATTACTTCGCTACACCTGATGATAAACCAATAATACTTGACGGACAATTATTTATAGATAAAGCCGCACCCGCAGTAACAGACCTTAATATTACATGGGACAGAGTTGTACAGGGAGGCAGTGTTGATTGGATTCCCGGATTTTTAATAAATCCGCCGGGAGCTGATGTCGAGTGGAAATATGATGAAGCAGAATTAATTGAACAATTAGGTAAAATTTCAATTTTCTACAGACTCGAAGATGACAATAAAGACCAACGTACTGAAAATCGTCCGATATCCACAGGAACATATTTAGTCACTGTTGATATAGCTTCGGGTGATAATTACACTGCAGCAAGTGATATTACAATAGGTGTATTTACAATTACAGGCAGTGATATCGATCCGGCAGATATAACTGTTAACGGTATTAATTCTCTTATTTTTCACGGAGTTGATGAAGTATATACCGGATCAGATCATCCTGTAGATGTAAAAGATATTAAATATATAAACAGTACGATATCATATCGTATCGGTACAGACGGTCAATGGAATACCGGTATTCCGCAGTTTAAAAATGTAACACAAGGTGCAGTAACCGTATATTTCAGAGTGGAACGCCCAAACCCGGAATACAATGTATTTGAAGGCTCAACAACGGTTATCATTACACCGTTACAATTAACATGGAATCCGGGTACGGTAAGCAACAAACCATATGATGGCGGAAACTCTGCGGTTATTTCTTCAGAGCCATCATTAAGCGGTATATTAATCGGTGATTCTGTTTCGGTTACAAAAGGAACTGTTATATTTAATGAAATTAATGCAGGTGAAAATATCACAACCACGGCAAGCGGTTGGGGAATAAGCGGGAATTTAAATTATGCGGCGCCTGCGGTGCAGCCGAGTTTTGGGACTGCGGATATTACGAAAGTAGTGCTTACTCCGGTAATTGATTTTAATGATGTTGTCGGTA
>Ga0123356_10003586_pt1 | contig 16211 bp, 10 predicted proteins | sample TergutEmb28metaG_2_FD_92546 | JGI IMG/M metagenome (GOLD analysis project Ga0123356, IMG submission 92546) | Embiratermes neotenicus P3 segment gut microbial communities from Petit-Saut dam, French Guiana - Emb289 P3 | ecosystem: Host-associated > Arthropoda: Insects > Digestive system > Gut ...
CGACATTGGGTGAATTTTATACGACAACTGCTGATCTTTACCTTGTTGAGGAATCGGTTGGGCATCATCTTAGTGCAAGTCGTCAGCATTATGAGTCTGCATGGGCGGATGTAGGTAAAACTGCAAACCCATCTGTGTCAAGTGGTTCAGGTAAAATTGCAATGGCTCACTGGGAAGAACAACGCCAGGGTTTGATAACTATAGATGCAGTTTTCGCAGAACACTTAACAACTAACACAGGCGCCATTATCCCAAATGGACTCTACATCAAAGTTATCCATGCAGCAGCGAATGCGATTTCTGAAGAAATAATCCCCTTAAGTGATAGAGACATCATACAGGACGGTTCTCATATAGGCATTGATACCACAATGAAGATGACACTTTTGGGCACGGAATATGTTCACAGGATAACCATTGATTGGGACTTCAATACACGGACTGTTTTGTCAGAAGATGACTTTGTTCGTCCTTTCGTTACATTTGTACCAGTATCAGGTGAGTTCTATTCTGCGACGGCGTACATTGGAATTTTCGGTGACGCAAATTACTTCCACCCAGAAATATATGCATCTAAATGGGCTACTACAAGCAGCAGTACTATAGTAGGCCCTCCTCTGCCTCCTCCTATAGACCCAACTGTATCTGCTTTTGTTACTAAACTTAATGGCAACAAGAACGATCTAACGATCACTGTTACAGAGTTTAAACCCGATGGTACACCAAATACTATCACTAAGACTTTCAGCATCAACAATAATGCCGCAGGCACCTACACCGTTGGCTCACACAAAGTCTACGTAGACACCAAAGGCAACACTCAGATACGCGCTTGTTATATTGTATAGCAAGTTAATAATCCCCTGCAGTAGTACTGGACGAGGAATCGTCCATTTTTTTCTTTTAATTTTTTGTTGGTTTTATTTGCTTAGCGTTTGGATATGTATTCTAAAGAAATCGGAGAGTGTTAACTTAAATATATCTTTAGGTTATTGATGATGTAGTGGCACAACATCATGATAGCTTGCAAGAAATGCAATTCAGAAAGGCCGCATAACTTGCAACTATGGTTGCATTGTAGCACAGAATCAACACATATACTCCAGTGAGATAACTCTCGTTCTCTTTTTTTAATATGCTAATCATTTTCTTGTATGTCAATGGATATGCTCAATAGCTGTGCAGAGTTTGGCTGAGCGCTGGTTGGTTGTACTAACCAAGGGTAGTTGGGTTGTCCACAAGCTTGGCGTAGAGCATTTCCAAACTTGTCTTCAAACCCAAACTCTGTGCCCCAAAGTACGAACTCCGGATACTTTCTACATCGAAGACAACAAACGCCATCTTCTATACACCAAATGCTCGACCGCGACATCACGAGAGGATATATACAATACTAGCCAAAACACCTGTAAACACAACGGCAAACCCCTAACCCAAAAAGCAATCCACACCTACACCTGAATCATCCAATCATCGGACGATACTGGAAAATCCTCGCCTCAACCCAATACGCCGAATGCCCGCCATAGACACACATAACAACACCCTAGAGTAGATGAAACTGGTAAGTTCATTCATAGCATGAATGATCCCTATTTCAGCGGTAAATACAATAAGCCCAGCCCAAAATAAACTTTACAAATAATCGAGGCAACACAGTGACCCGGGAAGACTTTAGCATAGAATTACCTGTCAGCGACAGCGAAGAGGAACCTGAAGGCACTCTGACTGCATCAGGTATCGCTGAGTACATCCGTTTTAACTGTTGTCCCCGATTTTTCAAGCTCAAATTTGAAGGCAAGGAAGTTAAAAAACGCACCTGGCCTGAAGCCTTCAAACCCATCAGTCCCGTGCTTTATGGTACTGGTAAAGCCTTAGAGGTGAAAAAAGTAGCCGAACTCCAAGAGAAAGCTGCCAGTTACCTTGACTTTACTTGTTATGATCCCAATCAGTATGGTAAGCGGGGTTGGGAAAAAGCCGAAGACTCTATGAATAATCTCCGCTATGTTATTGAACATCAAATTGCTGAGAGTGAAAAATCTGATCAGCGCCCTTTGTTGCTCTATCAGGTGCCCATGAAAGGATCCGTTGGCGTGTGGGAAGTCAAAGGTATCGCTGACTTGATTGTTATCTGGCCGTTAAAAGACGGTAAGCTACGGGTCCGTATTTTCGAACTCAAATCTTCTTGGAAAGAACAGACGGCTCACCGTATCCAAGTTGCCATCTACATTTTGTTACTACGACAGGTTCTAAGTCACATGCTCTCCCAAGTGGAGTTAGAAGGTGGCGTAATCAACCGAGAAACCAACCTCGAAAAACTCGACCCCGAGAGCCTCCCCAAATTCAAGTTAAGCCCCCTTATCCAAGATACAGAACGGTTACTTGCCTCAAATGGCGAATTAAACCGCATCCACCAAACCCCCCTAGAACACGTTGAGTATCAGCTCTGCTGGCTATGCGATAACTGCGGCTTTAACGAATGCTGCATAGTGTGCGCCGTAGAAAACGAAAGCATCGCTCTTTTGAATCTAAGCCGGGGCGAACAGAACGCCCTAAGGCAGCACGAAGTCACCAAGCTGGAGGATCTAGCACGCCTCAAACGCATAGTTGACACCACTCACCTGCGTCCCTATGATTTTAAAGTCATCGAACCCAAAGACCCCAAAAAAGTACAAGAACTATCCACCGACCCCATTATAGGTGCCAAACTCGACTGGCTTATCCAACGAGCCCAATACATGCTAGGCGGCATCCGCCCCACCAGCCCAAACGCAAGCAAAAGCCGCTGGATGCCCTGGTTAACAGGTACCGGATATGGCAGCTTACCCGAAGACAGTCCCTCAACCGGTATAGATTTAGCCCTAACGTATAATCCTGATGGATTAATACGCGTCTACCTCTTTGTCGAATGGGACTACATGCTAGATGTCATCTCCATGCTTAGCGCCAAAGTCAACTGCACTCGCTACCGAGGTCCCACACAGGGTATCTCAAAAGTCATCGCCTCACTTCCTGACGACCACACACAATGCATAGGAGAAGAAAAAAAGCTCCTCGAAGAATTCTTCAAAGACCTAACCCAAGCCATAACCAAAGTCGCAAACGATGTGGACAGCCCCGACCAAGCCCCCCTACACCTCTACTTCTTTAGCCGCCAAGAGCGTGACGCACTCATGAAAGCCGTATGCCGCCAACCCGCCCTAGTCGAAGCCCATGCCATCCGTGACCTTCTAGGTCTTCGCCAAGCCATCGACCAACCCATGTTTAGCATCCTTCAAGATGAAGTCCAACACCGCAAAGCTCTTCGTTTCCACAGCTCAGGCTTATTGCCCATTCTTGAGCAAGCCAACTATGCGGACCGCAACCAATGGCGCGTTACACGCAAAGACGGCACCCTTGTTGATTTAGCCATGGTCTTCCGTGACGGCCTATTCAACTACGCTCTACCCTACCGCAAAAACCCAAACGGCACCCTAACTTTTCTCAAAACAGGCACCCCTGATGGCTACTACCCTGCCCGAGCCAGATTCAGCGACCAGTTACCCATCGAATACCTCTGGGGCGCCAAGGGCCGCCTAGACCACTTCAACCAAATTAACGGGCCCGCCAAAATCCTCATAGAAAAACGCAAATGGTGCGACTACCCCCAAAAAACCCGCCGCATAACTGACGAAGAACTCAACCTCATGGGCATTAAAATCTGCAACACCATCGAACAAATCGAACGCTCCCTCTCCATCCGCAACCGACGATTGGGCAAAAAACCCATAGCCATCCCCAAAATAGCCGAATTCACCCTAGGCGAATCCACCCTAGAACGCAGCTGCCGTGAATTCCTCGACCTTGAATACTTCTCCAAACGCCAAGAAATCTACCAACATTACGCCATGTTACCCTGCCAACGCGTAGCTTCCGGCAGATCACTGATTTTCCAATGTACCCACGTAAACGAGTCAGAAACCGACTTCATCGTCCACGGCAAACTAGTATACGACGGTATGGGCTTACCCAAAGCCGAATGCGTCGCTAACGCATGTCGCGTCAAAGGGTCCGACGGATCTAGCTCAGGCGACTGGATGATCGTCACCGAATTACGCCGCAACACAGACGGCCAATTTGAAGAAACCGAGAAACACTCCCCCGCCGAAGTGGAAAAATCCGCCCGCGCCATCGTAGACAAAGTCGAGGTATCCACACTCGAAATCACCCTCAAAGTGGTCCGATGGCCAAAAAGCAAAAGCAGCAAATACAGCACCTGGCACAACCTCCCCACCAGCGACCCCCAAAAAGCAGCCAAAAGCAAATTCATGCAACTCTTCGAAACCAACCGCTACTATATCCTCGACGAATTAGTCGACGACCTCATCTCCGACCGAGCTGCCCAATGTCTCGACTACGCCACCCACAACGTACTCTACGGCATGCTAGCCAACTATCTAGCTGGTAAAACCGGGGGCTCAACCCACACCGCTCTCCCAAAAGAAGCCGCAAAACCCTTTCTACACTGGGCTGAACAAAAACCCTTATCACCCAAGCCTGAACAAAAACACCTAATCGAACAGGTGTTTAGCAAAGAACCCATTATCATGCTCCAAGGTCCACCCGGTACCGGCAAAACCGAAACCCTCCAACTAGCCGTGCTTGCACACATCGCCGCTCACCAAACCAAAGCACCCTGCCGCGTTTTAATGGTCGCGCCAACCCACAAAGCCATACAAGAATTCGTCACCAAACTTGCCCGATGTTGGCAACAATACATCTCCGAGGGCGGCAACGACCTAAAAACCCTAAACATCTACCGCGTTTTGAGTAGTGATACCGCATTGATAGAACCCCTGGTAGGTGTCACATACTTCAACTACAACGAAGATCCCCAAACAGTCAAAGAGATAGCTAACTACCTCATGAATCAAGCCACCCTGACCTCACCTAACCAAATCGTTGCTCCACTGGTGCTATGCCTAACACCACCCGGACTCTATGGCCTTATGAAAAAAATCGGTGACAAAGAACCTCCCTGGGGTGCAGGCTACTTTGACCTCCTTGTCGTAGACGAAGCTAGCATGATGCGCCTCCCCGAACTCATCCTCTCAGGTAGCTTCCTATCTCCCAACAGCCAAATCATAGTTGCAGGCGACCACCGCCAATTACCCCCAATTGTGGCCCACAACTGGGATAAAGAAGACCGCCGCACCCTCGAAGAGATGGCCTCTTTTCTTTCCGCTATGGACTTTTTACGGCTGTTACGTAACGAAGAATTGGGGTTAGAACGCATTAAATGCCCAAACCCCGCCAACATCCCCGTGGTGCGTCTATCCGAGAGTCACCGATGTCACACCCTCGTCGCCCAATTCCTACGCGAATGGGTTTACGAAAAAGACAACATCGATTTTCGCTCCTATCAAAAACAAACCCTAACCCCAACACAAACCACCACAACCGGTCTAGCAGTTGCACTAGCCCCTGAAAACGTATTCGTTCTCATAGTTCATGATGAAACACAAAGCTTCCAATCCAACCTAGTGGAGGCCGCTATTGTGCAGGCCCTTGTCAAAAGCAGCCAATCCCAAGACATAGGTATAATCACCCCCCACAACGCCCAAAAAGGCCTTCTTAAAAATCTCCTCCACGAAAGTGGCTGCAAAGACACCCGCGTCGACACCGTCGAACGCTACCAAGGCGGCGAAGCCGACTTTATCATAATCTCTGTATGTGTGAGCGATCCCGACTACGTTCGTAGCGAAAGTGAATTTCTCCTAAACCTCAACCGCATAAATGTAGCCATCAGCCGTATGAAGAAAAAAATAGTCATCATCGGTAGCCGCAGCATTTTTGAATTCATGCCCCAGGACGCTCGTGACTACGACAAAGCGCTGCTCTGGCGAGGCATTTCGGAAACTGTCGGATTCACAGCTAATTCCACGCCCAAATGGAGCGGTAAACTGCCCGAATTCATAGGCGCAGAAACCTCACCTGTAAACATTGATATCTACGTTAAGTCATGGGAGCCAAAACCCTCATGAAACGCTCAGTAATGGTGATGGGCTTAGCCATTCTACTTTGTTTCCTCATAGTTGGGGTGGTGGTGTTTGATCAATTATTGTTCACTGGCAACAAAAATAATCCCTGTTATGTGGGAGTGGCATTTGGCGGAGATACTGTCGAGCAAGCCAAACAACTCATAGACCGAATCAAAGCCTACACCAACCTCTTTATCCTCCAATCCGGACCCATAAGTATCAATGAAACCGCCACAAAAGAAATCTGCGACTATGCCACCAACTCGGGTCTGAGCCTTATTGTATACTTTGGCGACCTTGATCCTTATATCTTAGCCCAGAAAAACCTGACCTGGCGCAACACCTGGGTAAGCAACGCGAAACAAGTCTATGGCGACCGTTTCTTGGGCGTGTACTACTATGACGAACGCGGCGGCATCTATCTTGATACCGACAAAGTCGCCACCAACTGGCAACTCCCAGCTAATGCAACCTATGCCTCTGTTGCTGTCGACTTTGAAAACCGTTTTCTCCAAGACAGCGGTACCATCCAACTAAAACAACAAAATATTCCTATATTCTGCTCAGACTATGTTTTGTACTGGTTTGATTACCGCTCAGGGTATGATGTCGTCTTTGCCGAGTTAGGTTGGAACCACACTACCGCCAAAGACATTGCTCTGATCCGCGGAGCAGCTACTGCACAGTGCAAAGACTGGGGTGCTATAGTTACCTGGAAGCATCCTGCAACAGCCGAGTTAGAGAGCGGTGAGGTTATCTACAACCAAATGGCATCCGCTTACCGCGCAGGAGCCAAATACATCTCTATATTTAACTACCCCTACAACGATAGCGCATATGGGATTATGCAAGATCAACACTTCGACGCCCTCCAAAATCTCTGGAACGGCATAACTACCAACAGAATCCTCCGCGACCACCCTGCAGAAGCCGTGTTGATTCTACCTCAAAACTATGGGTTTGGTTTACGACACTCCCAAGATGCAATCTGGGGATTTTGGACCGCAGATGAACAAGCATCAACGGTGTGGAACAGTGTAGAATTGTTGTTGAATCGCTACGGCTATGACCTGGACATTGTTTATGAAGATGCTGATTTTGAAATCTCAAACAGCTATAAGGCAATATACTGCTGGAATTCAACAAGATAGTTATCTTAAAAAATAAGCCTGTTTACGGTTGCTGTCTGTGGTATATGGCTGGTCTATTGAAAGCTTTCTGGCTATTGGAGTGTTTTAGTCGTAAATCCCCGAAAAATTATGGGGGTATATGGTTTTAAGAATTTAAAAAAAACTTACAATCAAAATACACAAAAATACATGTGGACATTCGATAGATCTGTCAGGTGCCTATAGATTTAGTTGGTTGATGTAGGTTCAGCTTTTCATGGGCTGTTAAAATGTCTCTGGTGTTTTGAATAATTTGGGGGAACTGTGTTTATTCGGTTTGTTGTGTTCGGGCATCACTTAAAGTATTTATTTATTGCTAAAATATTGAGTGGGTGGGACTGTTTTTGCCCGCTACCATAGCTGGTTAGCTGTCCATGAGCGAGGTTATTTTTTCTGTCAAAACTGTTGTTGGTTGGTTTGTTGTTGTTGAATGCACATATTTTGTTAATTTGGTCCATGTGCCTGTAACATGTGAAAAACAGATAAAGGTTGACAGATAGCTTGCTGCATCACTATTAAAACACAACACACACGAAACAGACATATTCACCAATCACACATATACACCACATATCTGCTGCTGCTAAACTAATAGCCCCCAAGGGCAATTAACGCCAACCAACAACCAAAACAAACATAGGAGCAAAAAAATATGTCCAAACAAAAAACAGGTATAATAACCCTAATTCTAGTATCCACTCTATTTCTATCTGCGTATGCACCCGTGGCAAGTGCATATAAAGCCTCAGCCAACTGGGCCTCATACTACCTCCAGGACTCCTACGAAATCATGGAAGAAGGCAATGTATGCCAATACATATACAACGTACTAGGCGGCACCTCAGGCTGGAACGCTGTAAATTTCGCTGGTGCCCAAACAACCGCATCCAACATCTACCAAACAAACACCAACGTCAAAGCAGACAGCACCTGCACATACTTAGCAACTTTTCATGTAGGCAACTGGTACTGCTCAGACATTGAAGGCTTCCACATTGAATTTATTGACAATGGTGGATGGGTTTATCCCGAATGGGTTTCTTCAGGCTATACTAGACATTACAATTTCTACCCTAATAATGGAGTAGGAGGCATTACGGATCGGTCAATCCCTGACTGTGCTAAGGCTAAGTTTACCTTCATTTATACTTGTATGAATGGGGGGTTGTATTGGAATTCTGTGGGTGGGCAAATTGTTGAAGGCCCAACCGATGCAGGAAATCAACACTCGGCGTATACTACGAGTAATGCGTTGTATGGTTATATGGATACGGAGAAAGACACGAGTGAAGTGGGTATGCCTTATAAGTGGTTAGGCGGTACGTCACGGAGTACGGATGGTTATGCAAGCCCGGATTCTTCAGGTTATTGTTATATTGGTTTTCAGGGCCGAGACCCCGACCTATTCCAACTCTGGGAAACAGGCGGCTATATTTACGGCGCATTTAGGTATTCACATTGGGTTAAAAACTTTTATGTTCATCTCTCTCAGGGTGCCACAGTAGAACAGGCCCTTAACTGGGCTACACACTACATGGATAACTCTCTTTTCTTTTTTTCTGATTGTTCGCTCTATAAGGGTTATAATTTTGGGTATGATACGCGTCCTGGTCCTACCTATCAGCAGTGGGTGCTTTTGGGTCAGATGCGGGTCTTGGGTGATTCAAGTATAAAGTTGGTGTGAGGGAAGAAAAATGAAACTGTTTGAAAACTTTGGAACATGCGTAATTCTTTTTGTGTTGATGGGTTCGCTTTTTATGTCAGGGTTTGTCTTGGCACAGGAAAGCCCTGACCCGGTAGCGGTGTCTGTATTGGATTCGCCAAATGAGAATCAGCTTCAGCACCGAACCCAATTCCTCGCAACAATTAACGATCTCTTTTGCCTGGACACGTCAAAATACGAAGTTACCCTAACAAGGCATTACGTAACCACGATGCCTAACGGAAAAACACCAGAGACTATTGAATACACACTTACGACAAACGACGGTAACTATCTCACTGTCGCTGGCGATCTTTTGGATGACACTAACTATTACATGTTGTCATATTTTGGAGCGGGTCCGATTCATTTTTCCCAGAGTTTACCTGAATCATTTTCCGATAAGACCACCACTATGCTAAATCGATATAAGGCACAAAGCTGGGTTCCGTATATTGAAGCGATGCTCGCAATTGTTCAACATAATTCTATCGATGAATTGGCTCAAACGGCTCGAGCCAATCGAAACGGTACCGCAGAAATAGTAGAAAACAACATAAAACTGAAAGTAGGTTCAAGTGAACGTTGGACGTCAGTTACTTTTAAACAATGCATTGACGGTATAGAGTATCCCAGCGCCTTGGGGATGAGGTTTGACAACAGGTTAGGAGGGGTGATTGATGGTTTTTCGGATAGTTGGCTTTCGTATGCGATAGGTGGTACGCATCTTAGGGTGTCTATGGAGGAGGCGGTGGATTTGGGTTGGGAAGCCGCCAATACTATTTCTACGGTTAATATTTTTGGTGTGGGGGATGTGTATATTCATTTGCTTAAGGATCCGATGGTTTCTTTGTCGGGTGCGGTTAGGGATGGGGCACTCTATCCTCTGTATTGGTTGCGTTTTCCTACTGATATGGTGTATTATACTATTGATCAGGTTCAGGTGGGGGTTTGGGGTGATACGGGTGAAATTGCTTACTGTCAGGCAACAGGGTTCCAGGGCGAACCAGTACCCAATGGAGAGATTGCACCCAGTGTCTCGCCATCTGCTACGCCTGCACCTACGTCTGGTGTGACTGATACAAATACATCACCAAACAACACCCTGCTAATAGGAATCGGAGCAGCCTTTATTTTCGCTATTCTGATTGCTGCAGTTCTAGTTAGAACAAAAAAACGCACTCACCAGAAAAACAGACAGTTCACTATATCATAAATCTCCCTATTCAGTTTGCTGCGTCCAAGGATTACTTAACCCAGCAGCATGCTTAGTATAAGCTATAGCACGATTAGGCGTTTCATCCAGAATCTCTGCAATAACAAGAGGACTTGCACCCTCATAGGCTAATTTGATGCCGATGTTGTGACGTGCATAGTGAACAACAAAACAGCCAAAAATACCACAACCAAACCAAATGCATCGGAAAAACACACAACAACACCCTAACCCCCAACAAATACCTAACAAACCTCCTAACCAAACAAAAACAAAACCCGCCACCCTAACCAACCACGAAAAATAAACCCTACAAACCATCACCAACAAATACGGCCCAAACATACAAACAAAAAACCCCAAACAAACCCAACAAACAACACCCCAAAACCGCCCAAACAATATTCAACGGCCCACCTAATCTTCACCAAAATCACAAACCACTACCACCTAAACCAAATCCTAACAAAAACCTTCAACCCCACCACAACAAAAGACATACTATCCATAGCCTGGTACCTAACCTCCGAAGCAAACGCCCTAAACGACCCCGATAACTGCTCCAATACTACCAAAACCCCAAAGGATCCACCCTAACAAGCCAAGACCTCACCCGACTCCTAGACAACATAAACTACGACGCCACGATGACCTTCTAGGCAACAGCGTGAGATTCTTGAGGTTCTGGGGGTGGATCAGCAGGGTTGATACCCCTATAATTTTTTTGGAATTTAGGTTTTAGTGTATAGTTGTAAATGTGTTTGTTCCAATGCCGAGTTAGGGGTTATGAAAATCGTGTAGGTGGTGGGTATGTTTGGTTCTCAAAAGCGACTTTGTGATGTTATCTTTTGGTTGTTAAGGGGTTGTTTTTGGGTTTCAAGTCAACGATGGGTAGTGATTTAGGTTTTACACCCCTTGTTACGTCATTTATGCAAAACTTTATAACCGCGCCAAACGATGAGTTCCTAAAAAGGTAGAAGCAAATGAAATTCGGCACATACATGTTTGAAGCAAAGAAAGTTCCAGGTTTCGACTATGACCTTTTCCGCGTAAAACCCGAAGTTGGCAGACGAATGCCTCCCAAAGAAGATATGCATAGTAACATTGCAATTTTTGGCGACAACGTAGCTGCACGTCTACACCCTGATTGGATTAGCCAATCCGACTTGGGCCCCGCATGGAGAACCAATGATAACTTTAATGTGCGCTGGGAAGTCCTTTGCGCAACCCAACCTGAACACCGCGCAGAACAACTTGACTACATCGAGGATGTTGCACGCAAAAGCCAAGGTATATGGCTAAACAGCATCCACTTCGCAGAACACGGCCACTGCATCTGCCCCCGCTGCAAAGAACTCCAGGCAAAAAGCGGCCTCTCATGGTACGAGTGGAGACGTAAAGAAATTACCGAATACATGGCACAAGTAAGCGACCGCGTACGTAACAGAGCAAAGAAAAAATTCGTCATCGGCGTCCTACCCGACCCCGTTACAAACTATGAACGTTTCGGCGTCAACTTTGATGATCTCGCACCCCTTACCGACGAATTCCTCGTTGTTATGTTTAGCAAAAACTATGCAACTCCCTGGTACTGGGAAATGCTTGTCCGCAACTTTAAAAAACTCTTCAAAGATGTCAAACTAAACTGCGCACTCTATGTCATCGGCCCCGGAGACGACCCCAAAGAAACCCCGACCCCAAACGAACTTCTCACAGTGTCCGTTCGTATGGCACGTGCAGGCACAGACGGCATTCTATACCTCACCGACAAAGCATACCAAATGCAGGAATTCCAAAAAGCAGTCGCTGCTCAGAAAGACACCCGGGAACGCCTAAAGAGTTACGGCGGCAAAGCAGGCCAAGAAGTTCTCGACCTAGTATCAAGCTGGGAAAAGCTATAGTATAAATAAGCACGGAACAAAAACAGAAAAGCTGGGCAGCCAACCAATTGGCTGAAAACCAGCTGCATTTTTTATCATCTCATCGCGCTATAGGATATAACCCAAATGCTTGTTCTGGGTTTCGTTAATCTCCTTCATAGACTCATACTGGGCTTCAATTAGAATTTTGAGGGCATCAATGTTCTTTTTGATATCCTCTATCTCCATACTGCTCTGCAAAACACCCGATTCCACCAATTGCTCCTTCATTTTACTCACCGAAACCTCAAGCACCCTAATTTTGAAAGCAAAAATCTGCAGGGTATAAAGCAAACTCAACTGCGCGTTAAGTCCCTCCAACCGATCCAACTCTAAGGTCTTTTTCAAAAAAGCCTTGATTTTCTGTTCCTGCGTAGCCTCAGGCGACTTTTGAAGCTGCTCATAGATGGCTGACTCTTTCCAGAGGGCTTCTTTGGTTTCTTCTGCATTTTTCTGAACCCGTTTAGCGGTTTTATCAAACAATTCTAAGACTTCATCCAACCCTATTCTCTCCTGACCTGCATCGAATTACTTGCTTGCAAGGACTGTAAAACACCCTTATATAAGCTTAGATAACACCAACCCAGCAAAACAAACCCTAAACACCCCCAAAAGCAAACCAACCAAACAAACCCCTTGGAAACAGCTACAACACCATACCCATAATCCACAAAATCAACCTGCAAAACAACCTACGCCAAGAAAAATATTCAAATAGTTTCCTGACTGTCTCTACCTTAATGAGTCTAGAGAATTTTACGGTTAAATCTCAAGAAGCCCTCCAGAAAGCTCTTGAATTAGCCACATCCAAACAAAACCAAGTCATCGAACCTCTCCACCTCTTAAAAGGCATGCTGCTCGTTGACGAAAACGTAATTCCCTACCTACTAAAGCAACTCAACACAAACCCCAACACACTCAACACATCAATCGATAACCTACTCGACGGATTGCCAAAAACCACCAGCGGCACACATTACTTCTCCTCAAACACCAACCAAGTTCTCCAAAAAGCCAAAGAATACGCCTCAGAAAACCAAGACCAATTTGTCTCCATCGAACAACTGCTGCTAGCGCTCCTATCCGTCAACGACCCCACATCACGACTGCTACAAAACAGCGGCGTAACAGAAAAAAACCTAAAAGGCGCAATCAAACAACTGCGAAAGGGATCAACAGTGAATTCCCCAACCACCGATGGAACCTACAACGCCCTAAACCGCTTCGCCATCAACTTAAACGAACGCGCAAAAACCGGAAAACTCGACCCCGTCATCGGTAGAGACGAAGAGATCCGCCGCGTCCTCCAAATCCTCTCCCGACGAACCAAAAACAACCCCCTCCTCATCGGCGAACCCGGCGTAGGCAAAACCGCCATAGCCGAAGGCATAGCCCACCGTATAGTCAACGGAGACGTCCCCGAAAACCTCAAGTCCAAACAAATCTACTCACTCGACATGGGCGCACTCATCGCCGGCGCCAAATTCAAAGGCGAATTCGAAGAACGCCTCAAAAGCGTCATAAAAGAAGTCATCACCTCCGAAGGCGAAATCGTCTTATTCATCGACGAAATCCACACCCTCGTCGGTGCAGGCGCAAGCGAAGGCGCCATGGACGCAGCCAACATCCTAAAACCCACCCTAGCAAGAGGCGAACTACGCGCCATCGGTGCCACCACCCTCAAAGAATACCAAAAATACTTCGAAAAAGACAAAGCCCTAGAACGACGATTCCAACCCATTATAGTCAACGAACCCAACACCCTAGACGCCATCTCAATCCTAAGAGGCCTAAAAGAACGCTACGAAATATTTCACCACGTCCGCATCAAAGACGAAGCCATAATCGCAGCCGTAGAACTCTCCCAACGATACATCTCCGACCGATTCCTACCCGACAAAGCCATCGACTTAATCGACGAAGCCGCCTCCAAACTCCGCCTAGAAATCAACTCCGCACCCGAAGAACTCGAAACCATCGAACGCAAAATCCGCCAACTCGAAATCGAACGCGAAGCCCTCAAACGCGAAAAAGACGAACCCAAACTCAAAACCCTAAACCAAGAAATCGCTAACCTAAGCGAAGAACGCAACAAACTCAAAACACGATGCCACGCCGAAAAAGACATAGTCGAACAAATCCAAACCAAAAAAAACCAAATCGAACAACTAAAATTCGAAGACGAAAACGCCAACCGCCGAGGCGACCTAGGCAAAGTCGCAGAAATCCGCTACGGCAAAATCCCCGAAGCCACCAAAACCATCGAAACCCTCAAAACAAACCTCTCCCAACTCCAAAAGGGCCAACCCCTAATCAACGAAGAAGTAGACGCAGAAGAAATCGCCGAAATCATCTCCCGATGGACAGGCATACCCGTTAGTCGCATGCTACAAAGCGAAAAACAAAAACTACTAAACATCGAAACCGAGCTACACAAACGAGTAGTCGGACAAGACGAGGCAATTCAAGCAGTCTCCAACGCCATACGCCGGAGCCGCGCAGGCCTCCAAGACCCCAAACGCCCCATCGGCTCATTCATTTTCCTAGGCACCACCGGCGTGGGCAAAACTGAAATAGCCAAAGCTCTAGCAGACTTTCTGTTTAACAACGAAAACAACATGATCCGTATCGACATGTCCGAATACCAAGAACGCCATACTGTTAGCCGCCTACTGGGTGCCCCTCCAGGATACATAGGCTATGAAGAAAGCGGGCAACTCACCGAAGCCGTACGGCGCAAACCCTACTCAGTTGTGCTACTAGACGAAATAGAAAAAGCACATCCAGACGTCTTTAACATCCTCTTACAAGTACTAGACGACGGCAGATTAACCGACAACAAAGGCCGTCCCGTGGACTTCAAAAACACAATAATAATCATGACCTCAAACATTGGTTCCCCCCTCATACAAGAAAACCTCGAAAAGACCCCCACCAGCAACCAAGAAGTCTGGAACAAAACCAAAGCGCAAGTTTTCGACCTACTTAAAAAAAGCCTAAAACCCGAGTTCCTCAATCGCATCGACGAAATCATCATGTTTCAACCGTTAAATGAAGCTGAAGTAAAGCAAATTGTGGAAAATCAACTAAAAGCTGCTCAAATGATGCTTGATAAAAATGGTGTTAGGATCGAATTTAGTATGAAGGCCGTTGATCACATTGCCCGAGTTGGTTTTGATCCTCAGTTTGGTGCACGCCCTATAAAGCGGGTGATACAGCGGGAGGTATTGAATGAATTGTCAAAGATTATTCTTGCTGATAAAGTCGATAAAGGCTCTGTGATTGTAGTGGATGAAAAAAGTGGTGCATTGGTCTTCGAGAATAAGTCCTAGCTCAGCTAAGCCGAAACCAAAACGGGCATAATTTCTCCATATTTGCACAAAATTTCACTCATAAGAGAGTGCACCATCGGCGCACCGATGCTGGAAGAACAACGAAAACCATCAAATGTTTTCATGGAATAATAAACCTATCTGCTGCCCATTTTTATCCGTATTCTTCTAGCGTTTGTTTGTCGAAATCAGTTATTTCGGCTGCCTCGAAATCGCATGCGGCGATTTTTTTACGAGTTTGGGGCCCAGGGCACATGCGACTCTTTAGAGAAAAAATGCACCTAAAAACGGCATTTAGCTACAAAATCATCGAGCGCTCCTATAGCAACCCAGTGGTTCGAGAGATTTTAGACGAGGTTTTGGTCATGATTCAAATTAGTTTATTTCCAAATTCCAACACATTTATCAGCAAACCAAAAAGAACCACATGCATCCCCCAACATTTAAAATAACAAATAGTCTTACGAACCAACCGCTTCAAACGCGTCCGAAACGTAAAGATGCTTACACTCAATACGCTGAGTATTACGCTCCCCAGTCTGCAAAATACTAGAGGATATAATCTCATGATAGGCAAAATTATCATCAGAAAACACACCTACAATAGTCAAATTCAACCCACACAACAACGCCCAAAGCTCTTCTAAAACTTCACTTTTACGTGTTCCAAAAACATATGCTACAATATCACCATTATCATGATTTATAGCATGCCACAACCAACAGGGTGTTTTTTTGCAATAAACTCTGCTCCACATTTCATCCATTTCAAGGCGTATTTTTAGGGGTGTTGTGAGGTTTTTGTATTTGGGGTTTAGGTTGGTTTGGTATTTTTGTGTTTTTTTAAAACTGA
>Ga0123356_10003587_pt1 | contig 16206 bp, 19 predicted proteins | sample TergutEmb28metaG_2_FD_92546 | JGI IMG/M metagenome (GOLD analysis project Ga0123356, IMG submission 92546) | Embiratermes neotenicus P3 segment gut microbial communities from Petit-Saut dam, French Guiana - Emb289 P3 | ecosystem: Host-associated > Arthropoda: Insects > Digestive system > Gut ...
CTTCCCGCGCTTTTTGCGCGTTTTCGGCTGAAAGCTCGCGGGCCAGGCTCTCCCGGGATGTGAGTTTTTCCAGCCCCCTGTGCCATGCCCCGGAATTCACGGGCGTGTGGCGTATGGCCGTGCGCTCAATTGTTAGAGCACCCTCAACAGGGCAAACTTGCTGGCAAGCCCCGCAGTAAATGCAGTGCATATCTTTCACGAAGACTTTTCCGTTCATTATGCCCATGGTGTTCACTGGGCAGACGTCCATGCAGCGATTACAGTTCTCGGGGCAAAGCTCAGTATTGATTTTGATGGAGCCCTCGATGAACTTCGTCACTTCGATGGCGTCCGCCGGGCATTCGTACCAGCAAATTTGGCATCCCGCGCACAATTCTTTTATGATATCCACGCCATCATTCACGGAGATAATATCCAGCGGGCAGGCTTCTTCACATTTCCTACAATCAGCCGGGCACTTTACGCTGTCTGCGGTGATGTCCCTGGTCAACTCCGGAAAGACATGCATGTCTACAGCGGGAATGCCCTCTTTGTTATCAATGAAAATCTTGATGGCCGAAAAGGGGCATACCACCGCGCAGATGCCGTGGAAGTCGCACTTGCTTTCGTCAATGTCTATCAATGGCGGCTGCGCCTTGCCGTCTTTGTCCGGCTGGGGCAAAAGAGAGATGGCGTCCCGGGGACAGACGGCCTTGCATAGCTCGCAGCCCTTGCATAAGCTCCGGTCCAGGCGCAAAGCGAAGCGCTTTGTGTAAAGCGCCTGCCCAACCTCCAATTTATCGTCCAACTCTTTCTTATATCTTCTCATCATTGCCCTCCCAAATACCGCAGCATAGACCCGGCGGCGGTTTTCCCTGTGAGAATCGCCTCGATGAGGCTTGCCCCTGCCGCCGCGTCGCCCCCGGCAAAGACGTTTGGCAGATTTGTCTCGAGGGTATACGGATCCGCCAGCACGGCGCCCCGGAATTTATCCACACCCTCGTTGAGGAACCGCAGGTCCGGCGCCTGGCCGATGGCGGTGATGACCATGTCCGCCTGGGCCGTGAACGTTTTTTTCTCGTCGAACCTGGGATTGAAGCGTTTGTCCTGATCGAAGACGGAAACGCAGCGGATGAATTCCACCGCCGTGACCGTTTCGCCGTCTCCCAGTATCGCCTTCACCCCCCAGGAAGGATTGAGCTCCACTCCCGCGGCCACGGCCTCGTCGATTTCCCATTCATGGGCGGGCATGGTTGCGCGGTCCTCCAGGCAGAAGAGTTTTACGCTGGCAGCTCCGCAACGAACAGCGGCGCCTGCCGCGTCAGTCGCGACATTGCCCCCGCCGATGACGACCACATTCGTTCCAACCTCCACATGGCCTGTCATGTTATATTTTCGCAGGAAATCCAGTGCCGGCACCACGCCTTGCAGCTGCTCGCCCTGCGTGCGCAGTTCCCGGTTCTGGAACGCGCCGGAAGCCACGAAAATCACGTCGTCGTTTTCCAGCAGCCGGTTGAAGAAGTCCCGGTTCACGGCTGTGTTCGTACGGAAATCGACGCCCAGATTCTTTATCTTGGCGATCTCGGCGTCCACGATATCCTTTGGCAGGCGGTAGCTGGGGATGCCCGTTTTCATCATGCCGCCAAGCTCCGGCAGGCTTTCGTATACCGTGACGGATACGCCCTCCCTGGCCAGCACCCATGCGGCGGTGAGCCCTGCCGGCCCCGAGCCGATGACAGACGCGCGTTTGCCGGTGTATTCCGGCATGGCGCTGATCCCGGGAGAGGGGCGCTTGACAGCGCGGGCGAACGAGGCCTTGATCGCATAGTCCTCCTCCCCGGGCCGCAGGCAGATCCAGCTGTAGCTCACGGGGAAGGGCATGCCGTCCGCCAGCGCCGCCAGGGATTCGTCGAAATCCTTGGCGAGGAAGGCGTCCACGTCGGCGTCGCCGCGAATGAGCTCCTTGAGGGCCTGCATGACCTCATGGACCTTCACGCCTTGGGGGCAGTGCTTGGTGCACAGGGTGCAGGCGGAGCAAAACAGGAACGCGCTGCTTTGCGGCAGACTGCGGATGCCGAGCTTCGCCAGCTCCAGGATTTTATTCGGCCGGTAAATGCCGATGAACCTGGAGATGGGGCAGGCGGCGGTGCAGGTGCCGCACTGGTAGCAATATTTCAGGGTCTCGCCGTATTTTCCGGCAAGCTTGTGCTTGAACGAGGGATCGGCCCGGTGGGTTTGCCTCATGAATTCTCCTCCCTAACAATCTTGCGAACTTCCGCAAGAAACCCGGTCACATCTTTCTTTTTGCCGTAAATCAGCGTGAAGCCGTCCTCCTGCGGGACGGAAGTAAGCGCAAAATCCTCCGGCGTCAGGCGCAGCCATGAAGCTTGCACGCGCACCCAGTACGCGCCGGCCGGTACGCCTGTCTTCTTCATCCCGCCGCCTCCGTGAGAACCGCTAAGCTTTCCACGGCCCGGATGCGCGCTTTTTGGGAGAGCAGGTCATTGGTGGTCAGTTCCAGGGCCTGCTCGGGGCACCATTCGATACAGGCCGGGCCTTTTTCCCGCTGACCGCACAGGTCGCACATGCGCACGGTGCCGGCGTCCAAAGCGATGGCGCCAAATTCGCAGGCCTTGACGCACCAGCCGCAGCCGTCGCAGCGCTGGTCGTCCACCCGGATGACGCCGGTTTCTTCCGACTGCGCTAGTGCCTTGCGGGGGCAGGCGGGCACGCAGGGAGCGTCCTGGCACATCCTGCAATTGAGCGCGGCGTTGGTGTGGGGATAGATCCGCACCACGCGGATGCGCGATTTCGTGGGATTGAAGGCCTTGCATTTTTCCATGGAGCAGGCGTATTCGCAAATACGGCAGCCCGCGCACTTATTGATATCCACGCTGACGAATTTGTGCTTGCCCATTATGCCGCCCCTCCTTCCTCGATCGCGTAGGCCGAAAGGCCCAGTTCTTCAAGCTTTTCATGCGTAGGCACGCCGGAATTGGTCCACCCGCGAGCTTCATAATAACCATCCAGCATGATTTCGAGCTCTTCCTGCGTAACAACCGATCCTTTGGCAACGCCTTCCGGAATCGGGTCTTTTTTGATGCGGCCGGGCAGAAAGGCGTCGTCGGCGCGGGTCATGCCCTCGCGGATATTGAATAGCCGTGCGAGGTTGCTCATGCGCTCGCCGGCTTGCCGCAATTCTTCGCCGGTGAGAGGAATGCCGGTGACGAGGGTATATAATTTCGCGATTTCATCGTAGCCATTCCAGATTGCCCGCGTAAATTTGCAGATAATCATGGAGTCGATGATGCAATAGAAGTCCTCGTCGCCCATAACAAGCGCGCCGCGTTCGGGCCCTGCTTTGTAACGGTCCACCTTGCCGGTCAAATCCCAGCCATAACTGCCATGCCTTTGATGATCACCGCCCCTGCGGGAAACAGCGTAGCCCAGGGCCGCGGTTTTGAGCCCCCGGATGTCGTAGCCGGTGAGCTCCAGGCCCTTGATGTGCATGGCAAAATGGTCGGAGCCCTGCCCAATCTTTTCAGCCGCGCGCTTTACTCCTTCGGCCATTACATCGCCGATGTCTTCCCGCAGCGCCATTTTGCGCAGCAGCTCCACCATGGCCTCGCCGTTGCCAAAGTTCAGTTCCAGCCCGCCGGTATCCTCCTTCGTAATCAGCCCGCGCTCGTAGCATTCCATGGCAAAGCCCGCCACGATGCCCGCGCCGATGGCGTCCATGCCGTAAACGTTGCAGTATTCAATGGCCTTGATGATCGCGTTCATGTCGTCCACGCCGCAGTAGGGGCCGAAGGCCATCATGGGCTCGTATTCCATGCGGGAAACGGCGCCCTTGAACTTGCCCTCCCGCGCCTTCGCCACGTGCTCGCAACGGCAGGGGCAGCCCGAGCAGCCCTGAATTTTCGTCACATATTTTTCGTTGAGCTCCTCGCCGCTGACTTTTTCCGCGCCTTCAAAGGAGGCCTGCTGGAAATTCCGGGTGGGCAGCGCCGCCTGAGCGTTATGAATGAGCATATTGGCGGGGGTGCCATAGACCCTGTACTTGGTGGTCAATGGGCCTTTTGCGCGCGCGTGTAAATCCACGTTGAATTCCATGAGGCCTTCGGGGTCGGCGACATGGACGTCCTTGGTTCCCCGCAGGGCCACGGCCTTGAGATTCTTCGAGCCCATCACGGCCCCAAGGCCTGTACGGCCAGCTGCCCGAAATCTGTCGTTAATCAAACACGCGAGGCGGTTGAGATTCTCCCCCGCCTGGCCGATGCCCGAAACGCGGATGTTCTGGTCCCCCAGCTCGTCCCGGATCATCTGCTCGGCGTCCCAGGTGCTCTTGCCCCAGAGCTTCGCCGCGCTGCGAATTTGCACCGCGCCGTCGTCGATCCATAGATATACAGGCTTTTGCGCCCTGCCGGTGATGACGAGGATGTCATAGCCTGTCATGCGCAGTTCTGCCCCCCACTGGCCCGTGGAGTAGGATTCCCCGAGCAGGCCTGTCCCGGGCGATTTCGCGAACACGCCGAACTTCGACGCGGTGCAGGGCACGATGGTACCCGAAAAAGCCCCCGTGACATAGATCAGCGGGTTGCCGGGATCGAAGGCGTCCAGCCCCGGCTCAAGATTGTCCATGAGCATTTTGACGCCGAAGCCGGTGCCGCCGATGTAATCCTTTGCGAAGGCTTCGTCAAAGCGGGCGGTTCTGTGCCCGCCTGTGGTCAAGTCAATATAAAGAATATTACCTGTATACGCGTTCAGGAGTCTTCACCTGCCTTCTTAAATTAATTCGCAATTACCCTCCGCCAAGGAGCATGGGAAACAGAGCCAGGGTATCGCCCTCTTGCAGGAGAGTTTTGTTCGCGGCCTCGTGCTGGACCATGGCGCCATTGAGGGATACGGCGATGTCGTCCCTCAGCCGGTCGCCGTCCAGGAGTTCGTCGCGGAAATCGCCGCCGCGGGAACTGCAAAGAGAAATCAGGAACCGGAACACCGCGGTTCCGGGAGAACATTCCAAAGCTTCCTCATTTTTACCTGCCGCGGCCCGGATTGAACCATAATACTGAATCTGAATCATAGCATAAATTATACAGGATTTTTGCGTGCTTGTCAAGTTGCGTGACAGATTTCTTGCAAAAACCGGTCGGTGTTGCGATAATGGCTTCATAGTCCCGCACCCTTTATCCTTCAGTTTGCTGATTTCCAGGAGGGCAAGTGTTTTTGCGATCGGTGGAAAAATATGTGCTGCAAAGCAAAAAAATCTTGACATCCGGCAAATCATCGTGTATAATACTAAAAAGCTTGCTTGCTTGCTTGCTTGCTGGCTGGCTGGCTGGACCGTCAAGCGAATATGGCCCGTTGGTCAAGTGGCCTAAGACTCCGGCCTCTCACGCCGGCAACACGGGTTCGAATCCCGTACGGGTCACCATATATAAAACTTTAACAGCCCTTGATACTCAAGATGTATCAAGGGCTGTAGAGTTTCTGTGCAATTATATATAAGCACATATACACTACAGATTCTATTTGGCTGTATTTAGCCGTCTTGCTAAGAATTCCCTGCGGGAACCTTCATAAAGACAGCTAATTTGTTGAAATATATTGACAAATGCAGAAATAAATGTTATTTTTTATTTGTGCTGGTTTACCACCAAGCGGATCAAATAAGAAGGAAGGCAATAATGATGAAAAAAACAGCCATGATCGCAATCGCGGCGCTAAAACTGGCAGCGGTGCTCGTTTTGGGCGCCTGTACCGCTGCCCCGCCGACTGTTCAGGAAGAAAGCTTGACAGCCGGACAGTCCGATGCCGTAACTGAGCCGACCAGCGAACGGAAACCCACCTTCCCCCTTTGGAACCACAGTGCGGACAATTATGACCAAAAGCTGGCGGAACAGGCAGCGCTTTATGCCATGCTTGCCTATGACGAAAGCGCTTACGACCCTGAAAGCGACAGTTATTACATCAAATTAAAGCGGGAGAAGGCTCCCGTTCCCACGCTTCTGCAATCGCAGCTGACGAAAGATGGTTTTCAAGCGGTGCAATCCGAAAATTACGGCAACGAGGAAGAGCATGACATTAGCTGCACGCTGGCCTACCGGCAGGTCAACTACGGCGAAGCGCTGCTGGTAGTGGTGCTGCGCGGGACCGACGGTTTGGAATGGAGGGGCAACATGGACGTAGGCCGCGGCGCGCGGCACGAGAGCTTTGAAAAGGCCAACCAGACGCTACAGGCATGCGTAGAGGCATACATCAGAAAACATCAATTGGAAAACATCATCTTTTTTGTGACAGGACACAGCCGGGGCGCCGCAGTGGCAAACCTCTTTGCCGCGGATTTGTCCCGCAATTCGACGGCGCTTGAGAGCGGTGCAGGCGACGTGTTCTGCTACACCTTCGCCACGCCCAATAATACAACCGCGCCAACCAAAGAAAAAAACATCTTCAATTTCTGTTTTGAGGATGATTTCGTGCCGCAGGTGCCTTTGGCGCGTTGGGGTTATGACAAATACGGAATCACCTTCACAGCGTCGGCTCAGGCATTCTACGGAACCAATAACGGCTTTAAAAATTTGACGGACACCGTCATTCGATTGTCATATGACCGGAAGCCTTCCTTTAACCAGGCGGCGACCGAACAAGTGCTGGAGGATTTCTACACCCTTGCCCCGAGCGTGGAGGTTTATTATACCAAAGAGTATCGGATGTCGCCTGACCATGGCCTGATTACCCGGGAAGAGGATCAGACCATGCATGGATTCATGCGCAATTATATCGGCAACGCGGCGGCGCTGGGGCTTGCGGATATAGGCTCTTCACTGGGTTCCGCGCTGAAGCGCCTCCCCGCCGGGAACGATGTGAAAGCGATTGCGGATTATTTTATTGAAGGCTGGCTCCCGCCGCATTCGAGGAATTCAATCAACGATACCCACCAAGCGTTCACCTATTACGCTGCGCTGAAGACGGGCGGATTTCCCGCGCCATAAAGCGTTCACAAGTTTTCGCGTCTTTTTTGTTGCGGGCTTAGTATAATGAACGAAGCGATAAATATAAAAGAGGAGGCCTTGGTGTGGAAAAGTGGGTATACGTTATGTTCATTGAGCGGGGCAAAACTTACAATAAAATTAACCGTGAGATGGTCGTGAAGCACGTCGACTTTATCAGGAACCTGGACGACGAAGGGAAGCTGGTGCTGTGCGGGCCGTTCAAGGGCTATCCCGGCGTGGCGGGCATGGTCATCCTCAAAACCGAAAGCTTTGAGGAGGCCGACGCGCTGTGCAAGACGGAGCCGTTTGTGGCCGAGGGCTACGCGACATACAAACTGCGCGCCTTGCGTGTCGGCGACCGGGAAAATAATTACTTGCTGTAAGGAGGCTGGGCCATGGCTTTCCCGACGATAGAAACCCCGCGCCTGCTGCTGCGGCCCCTCACCTTCGCCGACGCGCGGACGGCTTTTCAGTGGACCGGCGACCCGGAAGTGGCGAAGTATGTAAGCTGGCTTCCGCACCATTCCATCGACACACGATGGAATGGCTCGCGGAAATTCAGTGGAAACACCCCAGCGACAATTATATTTGGGGCTTTGCGCTGAAAGAATCCGGCGTGCTCTTCGGCTCCGGCGGGCTGATTTGGGAAGAAGACTGGCAGTTGTTCCAGGTCGGCTACAATATCATGCAATCGCACTGGAACCATGGCTACGCAACCGAGGCGATGCGGGCCATTCTCCGCTTCGCTGCCGCGCGCCTGGGCGTCAGGAAGGTGGCGGGCGGCCACGCGAAAGAAAACCTGGCCTCCGCCAGGGTGCTCGAAAAGCTTGGATTCGTATATGACCGGGACGATGTGACGCCCCACGTGGACGGCACCCGTTTTTTTGACAGCCGTGAGTACTATTTGAGCCTGTAAATATAGAAAGGGCTGAACATGCCAGTCGCCATCCGTGAAATCACCCCCGCCGATTATCCCCTGCTGGAGGATTTCCTCTACAACGCGATTTACATCCCGCCCGGCGAGGAATGGCCGCCCCCGGAAATCATCTTCGAGCCGGAGATTTATATTTACATCAAAGATTTCGGCGGGAAGGACGACTGTGGCGTGGTTGCCGCGCATGACGGCAATGTCGTGGGCATGGCGTGGACGCGCGTCATACCCGCCTACGGCCACATTGACGACGACACGCCGGAGCTTGCGATATCCGTTTTGGCTGAGCATCGCGGGCAGGGCGTTGGCGCTAAAATGATGGTCCGCCTGTTCGAGCTGCTCATCAAGCGCGGCTATCAGCGAACATCTTTGTCCGTGCAAAAAGATAACCCGGCCGTGCGGTTTTACCAGCGGCTGGGCTACGAGATCACCGGCGAAAAGCCGGACCACGCGGGGCATGAGGACTATATCATGATAAAAGTTTTGGAGGAATGACCATGCCAAGGCCAACCACAAAAGCGCAGCTCATTGCCGCCGCGAATGCCCAATGGGAAAAACTATGGGCGATGATTGAGGCCATGCCGACAGAGCGTCGGCAGGCCGCCTTCGATTTCGGCGAGGACCCGAAACGCAAGGAGGCCCATTGGGCCCGGGACAAAAACCTGCGGGATGTCCTTGCGCATCTGTGCGAGTGGCACAGGCTGCTGCTGGACTGGGCGCCGGCAAACCTGGGCGGCGAGGCCAGGCCATTTTTGCCTGAGCCCTACAACTGGAAGACCTACGGCGACATGAACGTGGAGTTCTGGCGCAAGCACCAGCTAACGCCATGTGAGGGCGCGGAGGCCGCGTTGCGTGAAAGCCACGGCAACGTGATGGCGCTGATTGAAACGTTTACGGACGAAGAGCTGTTTGAGAAGAAGCATTTCCCATGGACAGGGACATCCAGCTTGGGGAGCTATTGCGTCTCGGTCACCGCCAGCCATTATGACTGGGCGATGAAGAAAATCAAGCTGCACGCGAAAAAGTGAAGGAGAGCGCCATGCTCACAAGCGAAATCGTGAAGGAATACTGCGTCGCCGCGGGGGCCAGCGTGGCGGGGATCGCCGCCGCCTGCGATTTTATACATGCGCCCGAAGGGTATCATCCCACGGACGCCCTCCCGGGCTGCGTTTCCGTGATCGTTTTGGGCGTGCCCATCCCGGAGGAAGCCGTGCTGAATGAGGACATGCTGGGCTTCATCGACATCCGCAGCGCGCTGAACAAAGACTTGAAAGAGGCCGCGAAGCAGGTAGCAAAGCAGATCAAAGCCGCCGGGTATCGGTCGCGGGCCATCGGCGGGATGGACGGCAAATGGGTGGAAGGCAATACGCGCGGGCCCATCTCACTCAAGCACGCGGCGGAGCTCGCGGGCCTTGGCGTCATCGGCAGGAATTACTTGCTCACCAACCCCGCGCACGGCAACCTGCTTTGGTTCAGCGCGGTACTCACGGACGCCGTGCTCACGCCCGACCCAAAGCTCCAGATTGATTTATGCGGCAACTGCGACCTGTGCGTTATGGCCTGCCCGGCGCGTGCACTGGACAACCCCGGCACGGTCATCAAGAAAGCCTGCGACCATACGGTGTTCAAGCAGGTGAATAAAAAATGGGAGATCATGTGCTTTCTATGCCGCAAGGTCTGCCCGCACCGGTTCGGGATCAGGGAATGAATCCAGATGACGGGCCTTTGTAATCAAGCAGGAACCAAGCCTGCAAGATTTGATTGATATTTGTACACTGTTTTTGGGTTGACCGATAATCCTCGGCCATGTCAATAAGAAAAACAGGCTGGCCACCTTTGAGTGGCGAGCCCTGCGATGGCAGTCGAAAGGAGGTTCCATGAAAAACCTGCGCATCCGTTTTTCATATTACGGCGCGCTGATCGTGTCGCTGCAATCGTTGCCGAATATCATATGGGCGCTGTTCCCGCCCGCGATAAACCGCCTGGAAGGCAACGTGTCCTCCGTGGCCTTTATTGAATATGGCGAAAAGATTTTTGGCGTTTCGATTGTAATCCTGCTGCTGTTTCTGGCCAATAAAACCGTGCCGAACAAAATTCATCGTAACACCCCGGCCATCGTGACTATATTGCCATCGCGCTGTATTGGCTGTGCTGGGCGCTTTATTTCGCGGGAGTGCAGCCCAACGCCGTGATCTACGCCATGGTGGCGCTGCCGCCCGTGGCGTTTGCCAACGCGGGACGCGCGGCGAATGTCTGGCCCGTTTCTGCGGCAAGCGTGGTGTTTTTTGTGTTTCACATGATGGTAGCGTTGGAGAATTTTCGGTAGCGCGCAGCGACGGGCAGGCATTTTACCCCAAATATTTCGCCATGAGCAGGCAGGGGTTCGCTTTGTCCCAATGAAGGGGGAACACCTCCAGCGGCACGAAGCCGGCGGCGCGATAGAACGCGCGGGTTGCGGCGTAGCCCTCGTCCGGCACGGTGTCCGCCAGGGTTTTTACGGTGAGGAAGCGCGCCCCTTCTTCCCGGCAGAGCGCCTCGCAGGCTGCAAGCAGGGCGCTCCCGATGCCGTTGCCGCGATGTGCCGGCTGCACGCCCATGACGCAGATTTCACGGGTGAACGCGTTGTGCTGCTTGAGCGCGGCAAAGCCGACGGCCTCGCCCCCCGCGTATGCCGCGAACACAGGAAGCGCCCGGCACTGCCGCCCGTAATCGATGACCGCCGCTTCGTTGCCGAACCAATCCGGCAGGGCATGCAATACATCCAGGCAGATGGCCTGGCGGTCGTCCGGGCGTTCCGCCATACGGACAGCGAACTCTTCTAGCAAGAATGATGCCTCCTTATTGCGCAACCTGGCCCCATAACGGAGTCGGGTTATTTTTTGGCGCACGCCACATAATTTCTTGATCCAACGCGTTAAACATCTTGCCGTTGAAAGACTCTTCCAAAGATATCTCTAAACCGTCATACAATTTTTGATTATCGCGATTCCGATATCTTTGCGCTCAGGGATTTAAGATGTTATAAACCGTGGAAGGAGTTACTCCCGCCAAATTTGCCTCTGCGCGCAAAGTTTTTGAAATCGCCGCGCGATCGCCCTCTTAACGCCCATAGTTATGACCTCACATATGACAAGGGTTCATCGATTAATCCAAGTAAGTAATCGGCTGAAACGTTAAAATGCTTGCATAAGGCGCAAAGAAAATCAACTGGCAGTTTTCCTTTCCCAGATTCATATAATTGATATTGTTGTCTTGTAATCCAATATGGAGATTGCTTCCTGTTTTTCGTTTCTCTTAGATTCTTTAATCTTTCTGGACACATAGCGCATTCCTCCTCTTCAAAAATATAACATATATTTTTAAAAAGGCCTTGACATGCATCCATACGAATGCTATAACGACACATTGTGCATTTATTCGAATGCATGCATGGGAAAGGAGGAACTGTTTTGTGGAAGCAATTCTAAATCCCCGGCGATGGCGGACAACATTGCCGACAACACAATTGCTACTCCTGGGCTTTTTCGGCGTCGCAGCATATTCTACATCAGGCGACAGCGTTTTCCGAAACGGCTGATTCCATCGGCCAAACGGCACTTGCTCCACGCACTCCATCGCAAGCCGAACCAAGTGGCTTTCGTCGCGCCTTTCAAGCGTGGGCAGCCGTTCCGCAAAGCCCTTGCCAAAATCCCAGGCGGCATTCATATCCGGGCCGAGCTTGTTGTAAAAGTCAAGCGTGGAAATGAAATCCTGCAAATGGTTTTCTTCTTCGGCGAGGCGGCTGATTTCATCGCGACTGGGCCGATTGCCGGACAGCCAATGGCCGCCGCTTTGCAGTGTGTGTTTTGCCTTTTCTTGCAGGTATTGATTGATGTGCCTCACGCTTTCCGGCCCGAACAAAGCCGCACATCGCTCTTTTTCTGCTTGTAAATCCAAATATTTGAATGGGCGGGCTTTGGCGATGACCTTCAAGATATACTGAATGTTATCGTGCAGCCTCGCTGCTTCCGTTTCATCCAAATAGCCGAGCACGAGATTATCCTCTATATTCCACATCGGCTGATGGGCGGAAATCAGGCGGTTCGCAATCAGCCAGCCGCCATCGGGCTTGCTGTGTTCGCCCTTTGGGGCTTCACGCCAATATTCGTTCAGCGAATTGCAGAAGAAGAACCCGGCGGGAAACACCTTGCCGCTAACCGCCACCTTGTTACCCCGAAAGTCCGCCGTGAAGCAGCCGACATTCCGTTTTGCCTGTGAAGCCATGTGCTTTGCCTTTCTCTCCTCTGTTGTGTTCTCTTTAGTTATTTTATCATATACCAGCAGAAAAAGCAAGATACATAAGCGATTATTCGGCGTTGTGTTTTCCTAAATGCTTTTGTTGTTCTTCTTTCTGGTTTCCCGCTTTTTCGCCTATTATATATATGAAGGCAAAAAGAGGCCCGCCGAAAGTCACGCTTTCTCTCGGCGGATTTGCTATTCAAATACAAAACACGGCATAGAGCGGGACGGATTTGATGTTGTTTTCAAAGCCGAAATTCTTTGCGGAAATCCGGATCGAATAGGCGGGCTTGTATTTTGTTGCGAACATGTTCAGACTTTTTGATTTGGTTCGTGTGCCGGTTTTCACCTCGACCGCGATGATGTCGCCGCCGATTTGCAGCACAAAATCAAGCTCCGCGGTCCCCTCGCTCGTCCAGTAATATAGGCCGTGGCGGTTGCTGCGCAGCGCCTGCGCCACATAGTTTTCGGTGACAGAGCCGAGGAATGTGTTCTCGATTTCCCCTGCCGCCAGAATAGTGGCCTGCGAAATGCCGCTCTTCATGGTGAGCAGGCCCACGTCGCCCATATACAGCTTGAAGCTCGCAAGGTCGCGGTAAACGGAAATGGGCATGAGGCCATGCTCCGCACGTTCGCATTTCAGCACCACGCCCGCAAAGTCCAGCCACTCGATTGCCTCTCCGAAAATGGTCGCCGTACCGCCCCGCTGGGCCAGCTTGTACTGGAACTTTTTGTTCTCCTTGGCAAGCTGCACCGGGATGGAATGATACGCCGCGCGGATTTTCACGCTCTGCGTGTTGGTCGCGTATTTCGCCATGTCCGCGATGTAATCGTTGATGATCTTGTTCTGCACGTCGGGCACGGTCAGCAAACTTTTGCTCTCCACGAACTCCAGAACCGCCCGCGGCATCCCGCCGGTGATCAGATATTGACGGTATATATCCAGCGCCTTTTCGTGGAGCGCGCCGGGCAACGCCTCGTTGGCGTGAAAGGCGCGCTTGATTTCCTCGCAGAGCCTCTCCTCTCCAAGCGCCCACAGATACTCCTCGAAATCCAGCGGGAACATCGTAACCGAATCCACATTACCCACGGGGAACGAGTAATTTTCGCGGTTGATCGCCACGCCCAGCAGGCTGCCTGCACCGATGATATGGTACTCCGGCGCTTGCTCATTAAAGTATTTCAGGGAGGTCAGCGCACGGGGGCAGCACTGTATCTCATCGAAAATCACCAGCGTATCGTCCGGGACGATCCGTTCGCGCGATTCCATCTCCAAGAAGCGCCGGATGCGCTCCGGCTCGATGTTGTCAGAAAAATAGGATGCGACTGTCTGATTGGTTTCCAGGTTGAAATAGGTAACGTTCTTATAGTGCGCGTCCCCGAAATCGCGGATGATATGCGTCTTCCCGACCTGCCTCGCGCCGTAGACCAGCAGCGGCATCCGGCCCGGCTTGCCTTTCCATTGGAGCAAATTTTCCGTGATTTTGCGTTTCATGTTCGCTGTGCCTCCCTCTATGGTTTGAGGGTAGTATAGCACGCATTGAACAACAAGTCAAGAAAAATCAAAATAATTTTATAATTATTGACTTGTGAATCCCCGCACATTTGCAAAATTCTCTGTACAGCGCTATAAAATGATAGCACCAAATATTTTACGAGGAGGCACACAGCCATGACCAAATTAGCACCGCACTACACCAACGAGGAAACCGGGATTTCCTACACCCTTTCGCCGGAGGGCTATTACCTGCCCGACCTGGCCTTGCCCGAAGAACCCGCACACGACATCGGGCGGTTCGGACGAATGCGGCGGCATTACCTTCAAAACCACCGTCTGGCTCTGTTCATTGATTTGCTTACGTCTTGCAAATTGAATGAACATCTCTATGAAATCAACCAGACGGCGCAGGAGCGGATGGAACTGCTGACCACGCAGATGGCACAGGCACAGGGCGTAACGGAGGAACTCAAGGCGCATGACCAGATGGGTTGGGTAGGCAGAATAAACAACATCCGCGCACGGGCCGAGGAGGTAATCAGGGAGGAGTTGATCTACAGCTAACCGCAATTACATAGCACGAAGAAAATCCACAGGCCGCTTTTCGGAAGGAAGGGCGGTCTTTTTTTGTGCTCATTTTTAGCAGGAGAGGATGTGATATTGCCATTTCCATATGGTAACAAGCAAAGGGTTTGTGTACCACAAACCCTCAGGCGGCGCAGTTCCGCGCCTTGGCAGGGGGAACGCCGTTCCCCCTATGACCCCCATGTTCTATAGAAAGGAAAAAAGACTATGCAAGTAAGAACAGTGCAAATCCATTTCCGGGCGACCGAAAAAGAGCGCATCCGATTTCAGGCGAATGCCCAAAAATGCGGTCTGTCCCTGTCGGAGTACCTCCGCAAGCTGGCGGGCAGATATGAGCCAAAAGCTTTGCCGCCCTTGGAGTATCAAAGGATTTATGACCTGCTGCTTGATGTCCATGCGGACTGGCGGAGCGGCGGCGACACTCGCCTGGCAAATGATCTGCTTGCTCGGAATACCTGTCGATCCGCCGGATGGCCTCGCGCAGCTCCGGCGTGTAGCGCAGCCTTTGCGGATGATAGTCCGCCCGGTTGAGGCTGCGGATTCTCCGCAGTAGCAGCAGGAACAACATAAACATCACATACAGTCCGCTGGTGGAACGCGCATTGTGAAAGCTACCGTGATACCGATAATACTTGACTATCGGCTTTTGGGTTTTCTGTGGAGGAACAAGATAACGGCGGTTGTCGAGAATCCGGCGGGTGATGCGCTCCGGCACATATTCCTCGCCAAGCGTGTTGAACCGCATAACCGTTTCCATGCCGGGCGCGCGGAGTGTGGGATATTTGCGCTTCGAATCAAAGCTCAACTGATAACCCCAATCCCGCATCTGTTTGTAAAACTGTCTGTCGGTCATGCTCATCGCAATCGCCGTGTCAACGTCGGAGCGGATCACATTGCGGATGGTAGGCTCACCGCGTTTCTCTGCCTCTTGCAAATATCGGCTGCCGCTCGACCGCCCCGGCTTGTCGATGACCGAGAGCCTGTGTTCGCGGCACAGGCGGTCGGACTCGGCCCGCAAGTTCTTGAAATACATCGCGTAATTGTTGTTGAGCTTTTTGCCGTCAACGTAGGAAACAGAGTTGATTACCAGGTGGTTGTGGACGCAATGGGTGTTGAGGTGTGTCGTGACAAGCACCTCATAGCGGTCGCCCCAAACACGCTTCGCCAACTCCCTACCGATAGCGTGGCACTGCTCCGGCGTAACCTCATCGGGGGCAAAGGACTGGTATGCATGATACGCCAGATTGCCGCCCAGCTTGCCAAACTGTTGCTTAGTTGCCGTCATCTGTTCAAAGACGATCTCGGGGATGCAATGCACCCCGCTGACGAAAAACGCCTGTTCGGTTTTCTTGCCGTCGGCGGCGTAAGACAGCACCGCCCTCAAGTCGTCCAGCTCCTGCGGCTTGTAGACGGCGGGGTTTGCGGTTTTCAGGTGGTTCTCCGCATATTCCAGCACGCGGTGCAGGTTATCCCGCACCGGCCAGATTTTTGTTGTCGCCGTTTTCATCACGTCCCTTCAGCCCGGCGTTGATTGCCGTCATCATCTCCCGGACAATAGTAAGCCCGCCTGCTGTGCCGCTACAAAATCGAAACGCCGGAGCAGCTGACCGCTTTAATTGAAAGCCGCAGTGAGCAGCGCAAGGCGCTGGCGGAGGAGCGGAACAGGGTCTACAACCGAATGCGGGCGAAATCCGTCACTCCCGAAAAGCTGGACGCCCTAAAAGCCGAGCGAGATGCTTTGTCCAAACAGCTTGTCACTGTCCGCAAGGAGTTAGCGGTGGCGAGCGGCGCTTTGACCGGCCATGAGGAAATCCGGCGCAAGCTGAAAGCCCAGCGAAAGCTTGCAATCCGGCGATTGGAAGCCGAAAAATCCAAACAACAAACTAAAAAACGAGAAAGAGGTATTACACGATGAGCGAACCCAGAACAACAGCAAAACCGGC
>Ga0123356_10003588_pt1 | contig 16205 bp, 10 predicted proteins | sample TergutEmb28metaG_2_FD_92546 | JGI IMG/M metagenome (GOLD analysis project Ga0123356, IMG submission 92546) | Embiratermes neotenicus P3 segment gut microbial communities from Petit-Saut dam, French Guiana - Emb289 P3 | ecosystem: Host-associated > Arthropoda: Insects > Digestive system > Gut ...
ACCTGCAGCCTCGAGCTCGCCGGCGAGGGCGGCGACGCGGCGCGCACCCTGCGCCACATCATAGGTGTCGATCAGCACAGTGGCGCCCCGGGGGCGGCTCTGCACGAAGCGCCTGAAGGCCTCGTACTCGCTGTCGTGGGCCTCTATGTAGGAGTGCGCCATGGTGCCGGAGACGGGGATGCCGAAGAGGCGCCCGGCCTCGACCGTCGCCGTGCCCGTCAGGCCCGCGAGATAGCCCGCCCGCGCGGCGTACAGGCCGGCGGAGGCCTCATGGGCCCGGCGCAGCCCGAAGTCGATCAGGGGCGTTCCGCGGGCGGCGATCACGCAGCGCGCCGCCTTGCTAGCGATCAGGGTCTGGAAGTGCAGGATGTTGAGCAGGCGGCTCTCGATGAGCTGCGCCTCGAGGATCGGCGCCGTGACGCGCAGCACCGGCTCCTCGGCGAAGAACACGGTTCCCTCCGGCACGGCGTGCACCGTGCCGGTGAAGCGCAACCGCCCCAGATGCTCCAGGAACGGCTCCGGAAAGGACCCCAGGCTGCGCAGGTAGGCGATGTCCTCGGATGTGAAGCGCAGCTCCTGCAGGTACTCGAGCGCTTGCTCGAGCCCCGCAGACACGAGGAAACGGCGCCCCGCCGGCAGGCGACGCACGAACAGCTCGAACACCGCTACCTCGTTCATGCCGAGCTCGAAGTAGGCGTGCGCCATCGTGAGCTGGTACAGGTCGGTCAGCAGGGCGCCGGGCACCATCATGCGTCGATCGTCTCGCCGCGTACGCGCGGCAACATCAGGCGGGAACGTCCTGATGATACCAAAGCGGCTGCCAGCGACTCTCTGGCGAAGCCTGCTGTGGTGCAGCGGCCGCTCGCCCCTGCGGCATCCACGTTCCCTTGCAAGTAAGGAACGCGAGCGAGCCAACCCGCCGTTGCCTGCTCAAGACACTCAAGACATGTTAGTCGGCAGGTAGCGACCGTTGCGCGCGGCTCCCAAGATTGCTTACATTTCAATCACCCGCGCTATAGGAGCATGCGGGCATGTAACCCCTCGTAGGGCTGTTCACACGGCTAAGGACCATGATCACACGCAAACTGCTCGCCACTGCGCTCGCACTGCTCGCAGCCGCCACCGCTTTCGCCGCCGCGGCCCCCGTGCTTCCGGGCACCGCGCAGCAGGCGAGCGCCGCGGGCGCGGCTCACCTCACGGCTTTTGGTAGCCGCGGTCCCCGGCAGTCACAGACAGCAGCCACCGCCAAGCTCGATGGCGCGCTTGCCGATCTGTCGCGCCACATGGCCCGGGTGCGTGCGGGCCATGAGCTCACGGACATGCATGCCATGGCCCCGGCGGCGCACTTCAAGCAGAGCTCGCCCACCGCCCCGCCGCTCGTGCTCATCGATGCCGTCACCAAGGGTGATCCCCAGCAGCTGAAGGCGGCCCTCGTAGCTCTCGGTCTGCAGGGCGCGCAGGTCTTCTCGAACGATGTGGGGGGCTACCTGCCGGTAAACCAGCTCGCGGCGGCCGCGGCCAGAGCCGAGGTGCATTCGATCCGCGCCTCCATGATGCGCACCCGCACGGGCGCGGTGACCTCCCAGGGTGATTTCGCTCAGCGCAGCGATGTCCTGCGCAGCAGCAACTCTCTTGACGGCACCGGCGTGACGGTCGGCATCCTCTCTGATAGCTTCAATTGCTACCAGACCTATGCGGCCGACAACGTCACGGCCGGCGGGCCGGTCGGCTACGCCTTCAACGGCTTCCTGGCCGATTACCCCGCGGACGAATCAACCCTCGATCTGCCCGCGAACGTCAACGTGGTCCAGGAAGCGAGCTGCCTGGACTACACTTCTGACGCGCCCATCGAGCTGCCGCACAGTGATGAGGGGCGCGCCATGCTGCAGATCGTTCACGATGTGGCCCCGGGCGCGGGCCTCGCCTTCTTCGGTGCCCCCACCAGTGAATCCGGCTTCGCGAATGGCATCCTGCTGCTCGCCCAGAGCACCAGCAACGGGGGTGCGGGTGCGAAGGTCATAGCGGACGACATTGGCTACACCGATGAGCCTTTCTTCCAGGACGGGCTGATCGCCCAGGCCATCGACCAGGTCGAGGCCCAGGGCGTGGCGTACTTCTCCGCGGCCGGCAATGACGGACAGAACTCGTACGAGAACACGACGCCGACCTTCCCGGTGGCGTCCACCCAGAACGCGGGCGAGCAGCTGCTCGCCTTCGGCACCTCGGGCGGCACGCCGGTCACCAACCTGCCCATCACCATCCCGGCTCTCTCCCCGGGACAATACATCGCGCTGGTGGTTGAATGGGACCAGCCTTATGTCACAGGGGCGCCGAACAGCGGGGGAGCGACCAGCCAGATCGACCTGTGCGTCAGCGGTTCGGGCAGCGATACCGTCTTTGACATGGACGGCAACAGTCCCTGCACAGGGCCCAGCCCCTTGGGCCAGGACCCCGTGCAGATCATGCTCATCGGTACCCAGCCGAATTACAGCAATCCGACCGCCAGCGGCAACCCGAGTACGTCCGCCGTGACTGTCAACGTCACCATCGGGCTCGCGGGCGGACCGGTTCCGGGACGCATCAAGTTCCTGCTGTCGGACGACGGGGCCGGCGGCACCATCAACAGCTTCAACACCAACAGCCCGACGGTCCAGGGACACCCGGGTGCGGCCGGCGCAGCGGCCGTGGGCGCGGCCTACTACTTCATGACGCCGCGCTGCGGCACGACCGCCGCGAGCCTCGAGCCCTTCTCCTCCCTGGGCGGTGACCCGATCCTCTTCGATAGCACCGGCAAAGCCCAGACACCCACCGTGCGCCAGAAGCCGGACTTCGTCGGCCCGGACGGGGTCAACAACACCTTCCTGGGCGGCCCGTTCGGCCCGAACGGCTTTTATCCCGTGCCCACCACCAACATCACACAGTGCCAGGACAACACAGCCCCGGGCGGGCAGGGCGTATATCCGAGCTTCCTCGGCACCTCGGCCGCGACCCCCCACGCCGCCGCCATTGCGGCCTTGCTGATGCAGGCGAACCCCGGCGCGACACCCACGCAGATCTATACCGCCATGCGCTCGAGCGCGCTCGCGATGGGAGCCGGCACGCCCAACTTCCATTCGGGCTACGGCTTCATCCAGGCCGATGCAGCCTTGACCGCGCTCGCTTCAAGCGCCAGCTCGAGCAGCAGCGCAAGCAACTCTAGCAGTTCCAGCAGCTCGAGCAGCTCGAGCGGGCCCACCGGTAACGGCGTCACGGGCGTCAGCGGCGGCGGAGGCAGCGGCGGGGGTGGCAGCATCGGCCTCCTCACCTTGCTCGCGCTCGGGAGCCTTGCCGGCTGGCGGCTGCGCGGGAACGCCCGCCGTGCCGCGGCCTCGTGAAGGCGGCGCGCGGGCCATCCTGCGGGTGACCTGGACTTGAGTCACGCACGAGCCCGATAGGTCCGGGGCGCACAAGTAGCCCCGGAGGATGCCGGTTACGTAGGATGTGGCTCGAGCCCGCCTCAAGAGCCAGGAGGCGCGCTGGGAGGTGGCATGCCTGAAGGCCCCATCCGTCCGGCCACGTTCGAGCTCGGCAGCCCTGCCGGGATGCGCGCCGAGTGCAGCGCGAGCGGTGCCGTGCGCCGCCTGGACTGTGGTAGCACCTGCTTGAGCCTCTGGGTCGGCAACGAGGCCGAGGGCGCGCCTGCGAATATCTACCTGCGCCGCCATGCCGATGAGCTGCAGTGGACAGCCCTGCTTGGGCCCGGGAGCCCGACGCGCTTTCACGCCGGCGGGGATGGCGAGCTCATCGGCGCGGGCGAGTGGCTCGGCATCCGCTACACCATCGTGCTGCGGCTTGCCCAGGGAGCTACCGCCTGGTTCTGGCACGTGCGGCTCGAGAACACGCATGCGAGCGCGCAGCACCTGGATCTGACCTACGCGCAGGACGTGGCGCTCGCGCCGTACTGGGCCCTGCGCCTGAATGAGTACTACGTCAGCCAGTACGTCGACCACACGCCGCTGACGCATCCGGCGCACGGCGTCGTGGTGGCCTCGCGCCAAAATCTCGCCGCCGCGGAGCGCCATCCCTCGTGTCTGATCGGCTCGCTGCGTGCCGCGAGCTCCTTCGCCACCGATGCCCTGCAGCTGCATGCCCTGGCGCGCCGCGCGGGCGCCGTGCCGCCCGGGCTCGCCGCCGACCTGCCCGGCCGGCGCTTGCAGCATGAGCATTCGATGGTGGTGATCCGGGACGCGCCCATCTGGCTTGATCCCCACGACAGCGTCGCCGCCGGGTTCTTCGGCTCCTGTCACGCCGACCACCCAGCCGCCAGCTCGAGCTCGGACCTTGAGGTCGTGAGCGCCGTGCTCGCGCTGCCCGAGGCTGCCCCCGGGATCATCGAGCCTGCATCCGGCGCGAGCGCCGACTGCGGCACCCTCTTCAGCTCAACGCCTGCGCTCGCGGTACGCGACCTCGATCCCCTCGAGCTGCGGGGGCTGTTTGGCTCCCAGTGGCGGCATGAGGAGCGCGATGAGCATGGCGAGCTCCTGTCCTTCTTCCACGGCGCCGCCTGCCACGTGGTGCTGCGAGCGAAGGAGCTGCGCGCCCTGCGTCCGCACGGACACCTGCTGCGCACGGGTCAACACCTGACCCCGGATGAGACGGCGTTGACCTCGACTGCCTGGATGGGGGGCACGTTCCACTCGATGCTCACCCAGGGGCACGTCAGCATCAACCGGATGCTCTCCACCGTGCACAGCTATCTCGGCCTGTTCCGCTCCCACGGTCAGCGGGTGTTCGTCGAGCTCGCCGGTGCCTGGCGGCTGCTCGAGGTTCCGTCTGCCTTCGAGATCTCCCCGGCGCGCTGCCGCTGGATCTACCGGCACGATGCGGGCCTGATCGAGATCATCGCGGAGGCACACAGCGAGCCGCAGCAGCTGACCCTGTCGCTCGCGGTGGGCGCCGGCAGCCCGGTGCGGTTTCTGATCTCGCATCATCTGGCCATCAACGGTGATGACGGCAGCACACCCGGCGCGGCGCACTACTCGCGCGCGGGCGATGCGATCCGCATCACCCCGGCACCCGACTCCGAGCTCGCACGCCGTTTCCCCGGCGGGGCCTTCCGGCTGCAGCTCGCGCCGGGCACCGCACTCGAGCAGGCGGGCGGGGACGAGCTCCTGTTCCGCGACGGCCACTCGCGGCAAGAGCCCTACCTCTGCCTCATCACGGCGCCTGCGACCACGGCGGCCTTGAGCATCCGCGGTGAGCTCGTGCCAGCGAACGTGCAACCGCCCCTGTACGGCGAGCGCGGCGCGCCCCTGATCCCGCAGCTCAGCTTGAGCCCGCCGGCCGCGAGCCCCCTGGCCCCCGGCGTGGCGCGCATCCAGGAGATCGCGCCCTGGCTCACACACAACGCGCTCGTGCACTACCTGTCCCCGCGCGGGCTGGAGCAGTTCTCCGGCGGAGGCTGGGGAACGCGCGATGTGTGTCAGGGACCGGTGGAGCTGTTGCTCGCCCTCGAGCGACTGCCGCCGCTGCGCGATCTGCTGCTGCGTGTCATGTCCGCCCAGAATCCCGACGGCGACTGGCCCCAGTGGTTCATGTTCTTCGAGCGCGAACGCGACATCCGCGCCGACGACTCGCACGGAGACATCGTGTTCTGGCCGCTCGTGGCGCTCGCCCAGTACCTCACGGCCTCGGGCGATGCGGGAGTGCTCGATGAGATCGTGCCCTTCTTCGCCCCGTCCGGCTCCGCACCCGAGCGCGCCACCGTGTGGAGCCACGTGCAGCGTGCGCTCGCACTGATCGAGAAACGCGTGATCCCCGGCACGGCTCTGCCCGCCTACGGTCACGGGGACTGGAACGACTCCCTGCAGCCGGCCGACCGGGTGCTGCGTGAACGGATGGTGAGCAGCTGGACCGCCACCTTGCACTACCAGGCGCTCACCAGTCTAGCGGACGCCTTGCGCGCACTCGGACGCAACCCCAAGGACTGCGCCCGCCTGGAGAGTCAGGCGCAGACCCTGCAGCGAGACTTTCAGCGCCTGCTGGTCGTGGACGGCGTGCTCGCAGGGTATGCGATCTTCGAGCGCAGCGGGCAGATGCGCTATCTGCTGCATCCGCGCGATGAGACAACCGGCGTGCGCTACAGCGCTCTCGCGATGGTCCATGCGATCATCGAGGACATGCTCACGGCTGAGCAGGTACGCGAGCACTTGCAGCTGCTGCAGACGTACCTGCTGGGTCCAGACGGGCTGCGGCTGTTCGACCGTCCCATGCCTTATCACGGCGGGCCCGAGCGTATCTTCCAGCGTGCGGAGAGCGCGGCGTTCTTCGGCCGCGAGATCGGTCTGATGTATGTGCATGCGCATCTGCGCTATGCGCAGGCGCTGGCGCATGTCGGTGACGCCGAGCGCTTCTTCCACGCGCTCTGTCAGGCAAACCCCATCGGTATCCGCGACCTGGTTCCGAGCGCCACCTTGCGTCAGTCGAGCTGCTACTACTCGAGCTCGGATGCCGCCTTCCTGGATCGCTATCAGGCAAGCGATCACTACGAGCGAATCGCGACGGGCACGGTCGCCCTGGAGGGCGGCTGGCGCGTGTACTCAAGCGGCGCGGGCATCGCCCTGGGCCTGATCATGCGCAGCTTCCTCGGTCTGACCTGGGAGCCTCATGCGCTGCGTGTGGACCCGGTCATTCCGGCATCCCTCGACGGGCTCGTCCTCCATACCGCCCTGCTGGGATGTCCCGTGGAGGTGCACTACCGGATCGGCAGCCGCGGCTGCGGCATCAACACGATCTGCCTCAACGGGCAGCCGCTCACCTTCACCGAGCGCGCCGGCCCGCAGCGCCGCGCCGCCCTGCTCAGCAGGGCGAGCCTCGCCGGTCAGCTGACATCCGAGCGTAACATCCTCGCAATTGACATAGGCTAGCCGGCGGCCGCGGCACGGCTGTTCGCAGCGCGAGCCCGTCCAAGGCGGCGGCTACTGGCTGACTGTGCGATGATGAGCGCACACTCGCCGCGAGCACCCGTGATGGCCACCGACCCTGCCGCAACACGCGCCGGCGCGCCCACTGCTGTCTCCTCTGATGATGCAGGCTCAAGCGCGCTAGACCTCGGAGGTCTGCGCCCCGCGCTGCAGCGCCGTCACATGGAGATGATCGCCATCGGCGGCGCCATCGGGGCGGGCCTCTTCGTGGGCAGCAGCGAGGTCGTCAGAGCGGCGGGTCCCGCCGCCATCCTCTCCTTCGCGCTCACCGGCACGCTCGTGGTGCTCGTCATGCGCATGCTCGGTGAAATGGCAGCGGCTTACCCGGCAATCGGCGGCTTCTACGAGTACAACCGTCTCGCGCTCGGGGATCTCGCGGGCTTCCTGACAGGCTGGATGTACTGGTACTTCTGGGTCATCGTGGTGGCGATGGAGGCGGTTGCGGGGGCGCGGCTGCTCAACTACTGGTTCCAAGAGGTCGCTCCCTGGATCTTCACCCTCGGCATCGTCCTCTTCTTCACACTCATCAACCTGCTGTCGGTGCGCTCCTGGGGCGAGGCCGAGTACTGGTTCGCCTCGATCAAGGTGGCGGCCATCACGGCATTTCTGTGCCTCGGAGCCAGCTACATCGCCGGTCTGTGGCCCCCGGGAGGACCCGGGCTCAGCAACCTGACGAGCCATGGCGGCTTCATGCCCAAGGGCATCGTTCCGGTTCTGACCGGGGCGGTCGCGGCGACCGGCTTCTACTTCGGCGCGGAGCTGGTCACGGTCGCTGCCGCCGAGTCCGTGGCACCGCAGCAGACCATTGCCCGCGCTACCCAGTCCGTTGTCATGCGGGTCCTGGTGTTCTACGTGGGCTCCATCTTCCTGGTCGTGGCGATCCTGCCGTGGGACGACCCGGGGGTGAGAACACCCTACGTCAGCGCTCTCGAGCGGCTGCACGTCCCCGGCTGCGCGCAGCTGATGAACGCTGTGATCCTGACGGCGGTGCTGTCGGCCCTGAACAGCGGCCTCTACGCCTCCTCGCGGATGCTCATGGCGCTCGCGCGACGTGGCGATGCCCCCCAGGTGCTGGCGAAGCTGACTTCGCGAGGTGTGCCGGCGTACGGGATACTCACGGGCACGGTGCTCGGCTATCTGGCCGTCATCATGAGCTATGTCTCGCCCGACCGGGTGTTCGCCTTCATCGTGGACTCCTACGGGACGGTGGCCATCTTCGTCTACGTCCTGATTGCCTTCGCACAGCTCACGCTGCGCGCGCGTCTGGAGCGCGAGGCACCCGGGAAGCTCCTCGTCAGGATGTGGGGATACCCCGCCCTCACCCTGGCCGCCATCGCCGGCATGCTCGGTATCGTGGCAGCCATGGCGGTGATCCCCGAGCAACGCTTGCCCTTGCTGTTTGGCCTGGTGAGCCTCGCGGTCCTGCTGCTCGGCTACCTGCTGCGACGCCGGCTCGCTCCCTAAAGGCCTTGCCGCCATCCCGGAACCGGGAGCGGACTTCACCGGATCTTGCCTGCAGACCGCCATCCAGCGCGATCACGTCGCATTGTTCTGCCGGCACATCGCCGCAGGCGCCTTGGATGGAATACGACGGCCACTGTGCGTTGCGGCGGGTCGCGCAGCAGCTGGGCTAGCGGATGGGCCGCCAGGCACGGGAGGCTACGCCACGTCTGGCCTGCCCTTGAGCTGTGCTGGACTGCAACAATTGGCTGCGGCGCTTCTGCACTGCGAGCAACTCCATCGATCGACCCGATGCGAGCGCGGGATCGGTGTAGCAGAGCGCTCGAGGTGCCCCGGGCGCGCTACTATTCGGTCACTCACCCACAGGAACCCAGCACAGCACATGGTCCTCGTGCCTACGAATCGTGAGGAGCAGGTCAACCACCCCTCTGCAAAGAGCGGCTTGATGGGAGAGATCCTTCAAGCCCAGGGTTGACCAGGGTTGACCAGGGTTAGTGAACCGAAAGGCGAACTCCGTTGCGACGAAGACAGCAGACCTGCTCCGGGTGCGTAGCTCGGCTCCGGACCCTGGAACTGACAGCAGCAGACACGCGTCTGGTGCAAGGTATCAGTGCCAAGCATCTGGCATGGATTCAGCGCAGTGACGGTTACGACTATCAGGAGCGGCGCTTCCTCACCCGTCTGAAGACGGGGGGTTCCGCGCCGGGCATTCGATGACAAAGGAAACAAGTGTGCAGATCCCGACGCCATACTACACCCTGGTCAATACCTCACGGGACGGCGATCCTGCAGTCGTGGTGCTCAATGCAGCGCTCAGAGCATTCCGACAGCGCGGCATCTTCCCCTGGCACCTGAGCATCGTCATCTCCTGTCAGCTGCTTGCCGAGCGAGCTACGCACCGCGCGCAGGAAAATCAGTCGCTTTACGAGCTGGAAGACGAAATCGCACGACACCTGACACTGGACGAGAATGCGATCTTCCTCGCGCGCGTGACCTGCCGCAGCGAGCGCGAGATCCTCTTTCGTGTTCACGATCCGGAGGCTGCGCAGGATGCCCTCGGGACGCTCAGCGGCGAACCCACCTCGCAACGCCACTGGGCCTATCACATGGAGCATGATCCGGACTGGAAGCTCACCCAGGGGACGCTCGGACTTCTCGAGCGAGACAGACAGTTCAATTGACGAGGCTACAAACGCTCGCTCACCGCAGGCCCGCCCCCGATGGGCACGCGCGGGCGGCTAGCGTGGGTGGCTCGCCTGCTCGAGCGCCGGGATCAGCCCGGCAACCGAGTCAAGCACCAGGTCGGCGCCCGCCGCCAGTAGCGCTGCGCGGGCCGCCGCCAGGCGCATCTCCCGCTCCCGCACGGTCAGCCTCTGGAACGCCTCCAGCGAGAGTCCGAGCTCATTGCCCGAGGCGACACCGACCGTGAACGCGCCAGCCGCCCTGCCCTCGGCAATTCCAACCTGCGCGTCATCGACCTTCACCACCCGTGATAGCGGCCAGATGCCGAGCTCAGCGCAGGCCTTGTAGAGCATCAAGGGTGAAGGCCGGCCCGCGGGAGTCTCCCCTGAGCACACCAGATGCTCGGGGAAGTAGCCCTGCTCGGCGGCGCGCGCCAGCACCGGCTCCATCATCTCGCGCGTGTAGCCGGTGGAGGAGGCGACGCGCAGGCCTGCAGCGCGCAATTGCTCGAAGGTCTCCCGGGCTCCGGGGATGAGCGTCGCGGCACGCGCCGCGTGCGCGCGCATCAAGGGCCCCAGAAGCGCGATGAGACGATCGATATCGGCATCCGCAGGCGCACGGCCGTGCTGCGTCTGCCACGCCGCAGCGACCGACGGCTCCGCAAGGAGGCTGCGGACGTGATCGCTCTTGGCCTTGCCCATGTCGCGCCGCGCGGTGGCAGCATCGATGGTGAGGCCCTCGGCCCGAAAGGCCTCGATCAGCGCCCCGACCGGCGCCTCGCAACCGAAGTCGACCATCGTGCCGGCCCAGTCGAAGACGACCAGATCGAAGCGATCCTTCAAGCTCATGTTCAGACCCCGTCGAGAAGGCTGGCGATGACTTCCTCGCCGATCGCAAAGCCCGTAGAGGCACCTGCTCCGCAGGTGACGATTGCCAGGCGCACGGCAGGCTCCGGCGCCTCGATCAATACCGGCCGGTCGGGGGCGGAGGCATACGTGCCGATCCAGCGCTCCAGGATCGGCGGCGGCTCGATCCCGAGCGCGGCGCGAAACTCCTCGAGGATCAGCGCATCGACCGCCTGGTGCGAGAACGGGTCCGGGGTCGCAGCGTAGTGGTGGCTGTCTCCCACCACCAGCGACCCGTCGATGCTCTGCACCACGATGAGGTGCACCCCGTGGCGCAGATGCTCGGCTTGCTCCACGGCAAGCCGGGCCTTCAGTGGCGCAGCCGCATCCAGGTCGGCGTAGCCCTGGTAGCGTGCCAGCCCCAGATCCGACATCAGCGCTGCGGGCAGCCTGAATCCCGGGTCGGCGAGCCGCAGCATCTGCAGCTTGCAACGGGTGAGCCGGTACTTGCGAAGCAGCTGCGGATACAGGCTGTTGAAGTCATCTCCAGGACACACCACAACCCGATCGGCCCGGACAGCACCGCACGCGGTCCGCACCACGGGCACCTCCACGCCCAGCACCACGGTGCTGCGCATGAAGCTCACACCGTGTGCACTCGCGAGCCAGTCAGCGAGGCGCGGGATCGCCTGCCTCGATTCCACACGCAGCTCGATGCTGCTCTCGAGCACCGCCGCCAGGTCCGGAGCCGCAAGCTGCGGGCAGCGCTGCCGGGCTTCACCCGGAGTGAGCAGCCGGCAGCCCTCCGCCATCTCGGTTTCCATGAACGCCTCGAGCACCTGCACGGACTGCGCGCGGCGCGCGGTCATCCACAGCCCGCGCTGCGCCGTTGGAATGCCGGCAGCTTCGGCCACCTCGCGCCAGACCTCGCGGCTACGCCGCGCCCGCGCCCACATGCTCGTGCGCTCCTGCCCGGAGACAGTGATGAAGCCGAAGTTGCGCACGGAGGCGCCGTTCGCCTGGGCATCCCGATCGATCACCATGACGCGCAAGCGGCGCCGGGCAGCGGCGAGCGCCGTGGCGAGGCCGAGGATGCCGGCGCCCACCACCACAAGATCAAAGTGCTGTGCAGACGTGTCCGGCATCGTGCGAGCAACTCGAGTGGCTGACGGTATCCAGCAGCTTGCAGCACTGCTCCGGCAGCGGCCGCGCCGGATGCGGTGCAGGCCAGCGCGGCTTCAGGCCTTCAAGGAAAACGGTGTGAAGTCGGTCGTGCGGTCGAAGTAGTCTTCCTGCTCCGCGCGCTTCAAGAACGCGACGATCCGGTAGGTGACCGGCGTCATGACAATCTCCCAGCCGGACTTGAGCACGTACTGCGTCGCGGTGACCAGGATCAGCTGGTCCGTGGGCCATACGAACAGGAAGGCGATCGTGTAGAAGAGCGCCGAGTCCACCAGCTCCCCGCACAGGGTCGAGCCGATGATCCGCGTCCACAGCCAGCGCCCTTCGGTGAAGAGCTTCATCTTGGCCATCACGAAGCTGTTGACAAAGGAGCCGCACCAGAAGGCGATCGTCGAGGCCACCACAATGCGCGGGGTGTTGCCGAAGATCTCCTCGAGCGCTACCTGGCGATCGACCCCGAGCGCCACGTCCCGCTGCCAGAACTGCGCCGGCGGCAGATGCACGATCACGCTCGCCATGAAGGCCGCAAAGACCAGCGCGACGAAGCCGGCCCACACGCAGCGCCGATCCCGCGCATAGCCGTACACCTCCGTGAGGATGTCCCCGAACACGTAGGAGATCGGAAAGAACAGAACACCGGCGACGAAGGTGACGGGACCAATCAAGGGTACCTGCACGGTCGCGACTTTGGCCGGACCGATCAGGTTCGCGCACAGCAACACGCACACGTACGCGCCGAGGATCAGGTCGTAGAACCGGTAGCTCTTGATGAAAAGGCTGACGCTCTGCGCCCCGGAGGCCACCGCGGTCCCGGGAAGCTCCTCTGCCGTGCTGTAGCTCTTCATGCCAGAAATGCTGCTGCTCTTGAGTCCTTGCGACCTATTCTAGACGGCTCCCGTCGAGGGCGGCGACCCGATGCCCGCGCCAGGGGTTGCTGCCGCATGCCTTGACATCCTCAAGCGCAGGGCAGCGCAGCTGCGAGCTCATCACCATCGCAAGCTTGCGCCACGGTCGGACTTGCGCACAGCGAGCCGCAGCCGTCCGGCCGATAGGACCTGCCCGGCATCCCCGACACGCACGTGTTATGGGCCTGCCTCAGCCGCTTAAGATCGATGCTCGGCCAGGCGCAGCGGGTGCCGTGCGAACGGCGGTCCCACGAACAGACGCCGGTGTGCGTATCGTCCCGGCCAGCGATGCCAGCTGCCGCCGGCTCTCGAGCACGGTCGCGAGTGGCTCGATGACCCGCGACCCCCACTTAAGGGTTGCCGAGCGCTCCCACCCCTCCGCGCCCACTGGCAAGGGAGGCCCTGCCGAAGACGGTATCCGCCGCGACCGCCCAGCGCCGGCCTGCGCTGCGCCATGTGCGCCGGCGCACGCGCCGAACAGCGCAGGAACCCGCAAGCGCCCCGCACTGGAAACTCTCGCCGGGTTTCGTGGTCAGCCGGTTGTTTGCGCGTGGTCCTGCCCCAAGGTATGTTTAAATGGTTTATCGGGCTAGCAGCAACGAGGTCCGCCTTCCCATGGGATCCTTGCGTGCACTATTGATTGCCACGGCGCTGGCCAGCCTTCTGGCCACCGCCTGGGCCGATGATCCGGCGCCTTCCACGGCAACGGCGCAGCCACAAAAGAGCGCTAGCAGCAGCAGCGCTTCAGGCAGCGAGAAGCACGCCACGCCTCCGCCACAGTCCATGGATCTGACCCCGCCCGACATCCACAAGGTGGTGCCCGCCCGGGAGCTAGAAGGTCCCCTGACCGGTCTGGATGACGAGGAGGAGCCGGAGCCGACCCCGACCGTGGAGGTCAACAGGGAGAAGGCTGCGCCTTACGTCCCAGGTGGGATTGCCGGCGTCTGGTGGGGCATCACGCATCCGAGCCAGGCGTGGAGGATCTTCGCCCCGGTGCAGTAGCGGCGCGAGGCGCAGCCAGCGCGTAAGTCCGGGGACGGTGAGCCCTGGCTCAAGGGATGCTCGAGCATGACCTCCGGCGCCAAAGGGTGCATGCCACACCGAGCAGACTGTACAAATTACCATATCCGCCATCACCGAGCACGCCGCTTGTGGACCGGCCGCGTGTGTGACAGGCAAGCCCGCACCGGTGCTCAGCGGCGGGCGCAGGTACTTGAGGCTGTGTGGAACATGCGCAATTCAATTCGCGGCGCGGTCAAGGACTTTCGATCTGCCCGGGCCGCCTCGCGGGCACCGAGCACTCGCAAGCCGAAGGGACTGGCTGCGCTCGTGGAGCCTGCGATGACAGCAGCCTCGCGGCTGCTCCTCGCAAGCGTACTGTGGCTCGTGAGCCTCGCGGGAGTCGCTGCGCCGGCTGACCAGGCCCCTCTGGCGCAGTCAGCGCTGCTGACGATCCACGCAAGCGTCACACAGGAGTGGCTCACCCTGCACATCCAGCGCAGGGACAACCAGAATCCGGTCATCAGCAAGGACGTGACGGTGTCGGTCGCAGGTCACCCGGCGCCGGTATCGGCGCAAGGCAACGGTGCGTACACGATCCCGCTCCGGCAGCTGGGGACCAGCAGCGAGCCGGTGCTCGATATCATCGTGGGCCATGACGGCATCCGTGAAATCCTGAGCGGCAAGCTCGCTCTCGCGGCCGCCCCCGCCGCCCCCTCAGGTGTCCTGGGCGGGCACACGCAGATACTCTGGTGGGTCGTGAACATCACGGTTGTCTTCGTCGCCGCGATCCTGCTTTCCCGCAGGAAACCGGCCGACAAGGAGCCGGACGGGCCGCCGAAGTGATCGCACGCGGCGCCCTCGCCGGCTACTAGCCTACAGTACGACGAAGTAGTGAATGCGGTTGGCTCCCGGGAGCTTCTCGGCGACACCGACGAAGACATGGCGGGCGAGCCACTCGTGGGGCCCTTCGGGGGCCTCGAACTTGGGCACGACACGCATGTAGTACTCATCCGCGGCCACCGGCTCGTTACGCGCCATCTTGGCCATCGCCTCGCTGCTTCCCCAGCGATAGCCGCGGTTCTGCATGTAGATGACGGCGCCATCGTCGGCCTCCAGAAGATAGCGCGCATCGAAATCGATGACGCCGCTCGGCCGCACGAGCGGGAAATCACCACCGGACATCGGAATCACGCGTCCCCTGAGCCGCGGACCCTCGATCGTGCCGGCGGCGGCGTACACCGCCGCTCGCGTGGCTCCCATCGAGGTGGGCGTCACCCACTTGAGCCCGGCCAGCTCGATGGAGATGGTGAAGGCATGCTCGAGCTTGGGAAGGAAAGGATGCGTGCTCATGAGTACGACTCGATGGAGCTCCGGCGCGCCGGCTACCGTTGCGCAGGCTCGCGGCAGGCAGCACCGCTCCCAGTGGCGAGGACCTTCAATTCTCCGTCAGGGCGCGCAGGTAGCGATAGAAGAACTCATTGCCGCGGTAGAACGACTCAACACCGACACGCTCGTCGCGGCCGTGCATGCGGATATCTCCCCGCTCGATGGCAATGCCGGTCACCAGGTAGGTCGGCAGACCGGCCGCGGTGGTGTACACGCCATCGGAGGCCCCGGTGGACATCGTGGGAATGATCTTCAGATCCGGCCACATGTCCCCGACCAGGCTCTTGAGCGGCGTCATCACCTGGGGATCGAGCGGCGGGGGCGGGAAGCCGCGCTTCTCGGGAGCCACCGCGGCGACCGCGCCATCATCGGCGACATAGCGGACCATGATGCGCGGGTCGGCGAGCACCTGGATGAGCTGCTGCCTGACTTCCTCGGGTGAGTGTCCGGGAAGGATGCGGCAGTTGACGATCGCCTGGGCCTTCTGCGGCAGGGCATTGTTCGCGTGCCCGCCCTCGAGCCGCGTGGCCACGCAGGTGGTGCGCATCGTGGAGTGATCGAGGGGATCGTGCGAGAGCCGCGAGATCGCTGCCGGGTCCGGCTTGGCCTGCAGGATGGCGCGCATGTCCGCGGCCCGCTGTCCGGTCTCGATCGTGGCCATCTGCTCGTAGTAGCCGCGTGTGACACTGTTGAGCTCGAACGGGAACTCGTGTCCGGCAATACGCGTGAGCCCGTGTGCAAGCTCGTAAATAGCATTGTCTGGCACCGGCAAGGAGCTGTGCCCGCCGGAGTTCGTGGTGGTCAGCTGGTAGTCCGCATAGACCTTCTCGGTGGCATCCAGCTCGTAGAACTGCGGCTTGCCGTGCTCCTCGAGCACGGAGAAGCCGTCGTGGTTCAGCACGAACTGCGCATCCAGGAGCGGGCGATGCTCACGCAGCAGCCAGTCGACACCATTCGAGCTGCCCCCCTCCTCATCCGCCGTGAGCGCGAGGATGATGTCACGGCTCGGCTTGAATCCTTCCTTCTTCAGCCGGATGAGCGTCGCGACCATGATCGCATCGCCATCCTTCATATCGAGCGTGCCACGCCCGTAGAAGAAGCCATCCTTCTCAACGAACCGGAAGGGGTCCGTGGTCCAGTCCTCGCGCCGCGCCTCCACCACATCGAGGTGGCCGATCAAAAGCACCGGCCGGTGCTTGCCCGTGCCACGCAGGCGCACCACGAGGTTCTTCTTGCGCTCGTTGGGCCCGAGCAGCTGTACATCGGCCGGCGCAAACCCC
>Ga0123356_10003589_pt1 | contig 16204 bp, 14 predicted proteins | sample TergutEmb28metaG_2_FD_92546 | JGI IMG/M metagenome (GOLD analysis project Ga0123356, IMG submission 92546) | Embiratermes neotenicus P3 segment gut microbial communities from Petit-Saut dam, French Guiana - Emb289 P3 | ecosystem: Host-associated > Arthropoda: Insects > Digestive system > Gut ...
TCCTGTTCTTCAGTAGAAAAAACCGGCGTAAAGTAATTCTTTTGATAGAACCCTATCACGGAAGGTTCATTATAAGCGTCAACTAAAAGATAACGAACTAAGTCGGGAAATGCAATAAGACAAATATCCCTAATAGTGCTCATTAACTGCGAACCTATACCCTGTCCGCTAAATTCCGTTGCCACTCCCATACGACCAATAAGCATAGCGGGATAAGATTTTAGGGATTTTTCTCTAGGAACGTATTCTTTAACCTTTTTTCGTCGCGAACCGGGCAAGTCGGCAGTTTTGATACCATTTGCTGAAAGTGAAAAGGCACAAATTGCCTTTCCGCTGTTTTTATGACGGAAAAAATAAGTTCTGGACAACATTTGGCGTTTATACATGATCGCATCGTGATTGAAAAATTCATTTAAATCAGCATTTCCGCAATCGAAATCCGAAATGAGTTGTTCTTCCGAGAGAAGAATCATATCACAATTTTGCCTCAGATTGACCATAACATTGGATGTAAATGTTTTTGTGTTTCCAAGAATTTTAAAGTAGCACGCATACTTTCCTGTGCCTCTTCCTTGCTTATGTTACACTTTGCGTTAGCCGCTCTTTCGAAGAATTCTTCGGCTACTTTGCCCACTAATGTGGGAGGTGGTTTTATTTCTAATGCCATAGTTTTATATGTTTTATTATTATGCCGCGAAAATACTGTATTTTTTTTCAATTATGCAAATTCTGATAATGTGGAAATTTATGACCATTTTTTTATTTTGCACAGGAAGCCAGCAAACAAGATCAGATAGATATATCCGGGCAGCATTACGCAATACGCCCAGTGGGCGCCGAAGTTATCGGATAGTGCGCCATAAATCAGGGGCAGCACTGCGCCTCCCGCAATTCCCATAATCAGAAATGCGGAAGCTAATTTAGTGTGTCTTCCCAAGTTATGTATCGAAAGAGGCCATATTGCGGGCCACATAATAGCATGCGCAAAACTTAAACCGATGATGGCGTAAACCGAAACTTTTCCGGTAAAGCATAATGCCACAATAAGAAGTGCCAACCCTAATAAGGCGTTTATAAACAGTGAGGTGCGTTGTGAAATCACTTTCGGAACCAAGGCAATTCCTACTAAATATCCTACTACTAAAGCCGACAACGCAGCCACCGGGTAATATTTTGAAACTTCAGCTGGAATTTGCAAGTTGTTGGCATACACAATCAAATAATCAATAGCCACCACTTCAACGCCTACATAGAAGAAAATAGCCGCAATGCCGAACCACAAATAAGGATAGGCAAAAATGGAGTGGTGTGTCGCTTTTGTCTCCTCCTGTTCTTCTTCATATATTTCGGGAAGTTTTGCAATTTTAATAAACAGCACCAAACCCACCAAGACGGTAGTCATCACTAAATAGGGAAAGATCACACTATGAGAAAGTTGTTGCAAAACTTTTTCGCGCAATGCAATATTTGTAATTGAGTCGAAATCCACTAACAAATGCTCTGTGCTTGAAAATAAAGCGGAGAAGAGCGCCAACACGCCGATCATGCCGGCAATTTTGTTGCAAATTCCCATGATGCTAATGCGTTGCGCCGCAGATTCAATAGGTCCTACTATGGTTACGTAAGGATTCGTGGCAGTTTGCAACAGCGCTAATCCGGTGCCCTGCGTAAACAATCCTACCAAAAACAGCAGGTAGTTCCGTTGTATCGCCGCCGGAACAAACACCAGCGATCCAATTGCCATAACAATCAATCCTAATGCCATCCCATTGGTAAACCCTGTCCTTTTTAATATGGACGATGAGGGTATTGCCATCACAAAATAGGAGATATAAAATGCGAAAGGCACCAACGACGCTTCGGTGTCGGAAAGTTCACACGCCGTCTTTAAAAACGGTATCAATACACTGTTCAACCATGTTACAAAGCCGAACACAAAAAAGAGCGCACCAATGATGAAGATGCTGAAGGAGGAGGATTTTTTCATAGTGATTAGTGATTAGTGATTAGTGATTAGTGATTAGTGATTAGTGATTAGTGGTTAGTGATTAGTGATTAGTGGTTAGTTTTGATTTGGCGGTTTTTATGGAGGAGGTTATCATTTTAATTACTTCAACTGCTTCTGTATTGATACTTTCAAATTCTCAAAACTTGTTTTGACAGAATAAATTCTTTTTTTTCTTCAAATAAATATCTTTTCAAATTCACAATCCTTACTGCAAACTTAAAACTTTTGTCTTTCAACACCCCTTTTTTCATTTTTTTATTGTATTAATATTCAACCACTAATCACTAACCACTAATCACTAATCCACCCTCTCAAACCCCATATACCCCTGCAACACCTTCGGGATGCGTATCCCTGCATCGGTTTGGTTGTTTTCCAAAATGGCTGCCATGATGCGTGGAAGGGCTAAGGCACTGCCGTTTAAAGTGTGTGCTAAACGTGTTTTTCCGGTTTCATCTTTGAAGCGCAATTTCATGCGGTTTGCCTGAAATGCCTCGAAATTGGAAACGGAGCTTACTTCCAACCAGCGCTGCTGGGCTTTTGAAAACACTTCCATATCGTAGGTTAAAGCGGAGGTGAAACTCATATCGCCGCCGCAAAGTTTTACCACCCTGAAAGGCAAATCCAATTGTTGCAAGAGCGACATGACATACGTTTTCATCTCTTCCAGCGCTTGATACGATCTGTCGGGATGCTGAATCTGAACGATTTCCACTTTGTCGAACTGATGCAGGCGGTTTAAGCCGCGCACATCCTTTCCGTAAGAGCCGGCTTCGCGGCGAAAACATGCCGAATAGGCACAGAGTTTAATCGGGAAATCGGATTCTTTTAAAATAACGTCTCTGTAAATATTGGTAACCGGAACTTCCGCCGTAGGGATCAGATAAAAATCGTCTAACCCAACATGATACATCTGCGCATCTTTATCGGGAAGTTGCCCTGTTGCATACGCCGAATCTTTGTTTACCATGTAAGGTGGTTGAATTTCCGTGTAATGATTTTTCACGGCAGAATCTAAAAAAAAGTTGATGAGCGCCCGTTGCAGCCGTGCTCCTTTTCCTTTGTAAACAGGGAACCCTGCGCCGGTTATTTTTGTACCCAAGTCAAAATCAATAATATCGAACTTTTTAACCAAATCCCAGTGTGATAGTGCATTTTCTAATGGGGAAGCATCTCCTTCAGCATAAACAATTTCGTTCTCTTCTGCGCTTTTTCCGGCGGGAACGCTTGTGTGCGGCAGGTTTGGCATAAGCACCATCAACTCTTGAATGGCGCTCTCTTTTGCAGCCAACAGATCCTGTTTCTCTTTCTCTTCCGATTTTAAACGTGCAATATCTTCCTTCGCCTGATTGGCTTCTGCTATTTTTCCTGTTTTAAACAACATGCCAATCTCTTTCGAAAGTTTGTTTTGCACCATTAAATTATCGTCTAACGATTTCTTCAGATTTCTAATTTCTACATCTAAAGCCAGCACATCGTTAACGGTTTGTTGGGCTTCAAAATTTTTAACTTTCAGTCTTTCAATAACAAAATTGGGGTTATCTCTTAGAGTTTGAATGTGTAACATAGCGCTTTTTATTTTGAGGCAGCGAAAATATAGAAAATTCTTTGCGTTCTTGCTGCAAAATTTCAAAAAAAGAGCGGAAGAAAACTTCCGCTCTTCTATTCAAAAATTAAAGCTTATATTTCTAATCTCTTACACATCTTACGCTCAATTTGTCGGTTTTGCTTTTGGGCAAAGTTTGAATCTTGTCGCAGAAATAAGAGAGAGAAGCATCGGAGGTAGTGGCGGAGCCTGAGTCGCTTGTCCACCAGCCGGTATATCCATACAGGTCTTCAAATCTGTTTGTTCCGCTGTTGAACCAGCCTGCAGGAAGAGCGGTAAAGCCAAAGTTGTCGGTGCCGTTTCCTGGAGGGGTTACCCAGTGATTTTTACTCTTTAGTTGCGGGGCAAAATATTTTGTTAATTTCAGCCACTCGGCTTGCAACGGGATGTGCCAGCCCGGAGGGCAAATGCCCTGGTAAGCGCCGTTTGCATTGGGTGTAGTGCCATTCACGGCTTCGTCCCAAGTATATAACCATCCGAAATTATCGGTAACAGGAGCGCCGGGGTATGGTACGCCGGTGCCATGATGCAGGTTCTCTGTCCAGCATAAGCCGGCAAGTGAAGTTACCTTATACTCTATAGTGCCTACCCAAACCGTTGGATCACAAGATTCGCAAAGTCTGATGAGACCAACAGGACCATAGCAGTAACCGGGTCCACCGGGGGCTGCCTGGGCTCTTACGTAGTATCTAACATCTACATCGGTAAAAACTACGTTCGTGGGGTCGGGTACAGGTATAGTGCAAGGCTCATCTGCATAGAAAGAGTAAACTAAACCCGGAAGTTTTGTAACAGCATCATTTAAGTCAATTGGCTCGCCCATATAGGCATCAAGGCATAGGGTGGTTATAGGAGTGCTGATTACTTCATTTACTATGATGGTATTTGAGAAGACAACTTCAGGATTTGCGCAATGATAGTTGGAAGTTAACCGGCATCTGATAGAATCTCCCAAAGTGGGCTGGCAGATAAAGGATGGACCGGTAGCTGCAGGAACAGCAGGGTCTTCATTAATATACCATAAGTATTGGGGTGCTGTGCCTGCATATTCAAGGTCGGCGGTAACAACATTAAATGTTAAGTTTCCGCCTTCGCAAATGAATCCTGCTGACTGAAGTTCAATTGTGATAACAGGGAGAACATAATCCTTAACCACAACATCTGTTGCTTGCGGATATTCCGGTTTACATCCATTGGTATCTTCAACGATTAAGGATATCTCTCTTAATCCGGCGAGGTCGGTTTCGCTCCATTTCAATACTATGGTGTCGCCTGCAGTTGATCGGTAAACTTCTGTTGCATCAGCAATATCCCAATCATAATCAGCAAATCCGGATTCAGCCCAGAAAGTAACCTCCTCTTCAAAACAGATCGCACCTTTGTCGGAATTAATGACATAGCTCGGTGATGAATGTACCGTAATATGCATAGGTGCTAAACTGTCGCAGCCGAAGGCGTCTTCTGCATTTACCCAAATAGTAACTGTTTTATCAGAACTACCGGCAGGAGTATTAGCGGCTACTATGAATACCTTTCCTGCACTGTTCAGGGCAGTTATTTGGGTCATATTGTCATCGTAATAGGTGCGAGTAATACCATTTCTTACAATTGCAAGATCATCAAGAACAATCGTGTCTCTGTCGCAAAATGTCGGCATGGGACTGGGGAAGTCAATTGACGGGTTCAGTCTCGGGTTGATGGTAAACTCTGCCGTATCTCTGCAATAGGGTCCCGGAGCTCCGGATGGAATTACAGACTCTACTAAAATCTTTATCGGGGTAGTTCCTGCCGGCAGGGTAAATATACCACCCGCAACAGGTGTACTATTCCAATCGTTTTCGTAAAAGATTGGAGCAGGAGGAGGAGGAGCCAGAGGAGGAGTTTCTCCGTTCTGCCATGCAACATTTACATAATCATTCAAATTTATAGTAGCCTTTTCGCAGGGATAAGCATCAGATAATACATCAATTTGCGGGGTTGAAACGCGCACTAGTTCAAAGTGAGCCGTATCCTGACATTTAGTATATGTATCATCGGTTGTTATTACGTAAAGCGGTACAGAAGGGTGTGGTCCTATTGCCATAGGGTATTGATTTGGGACTTGAGTATGGGTAGCCTCATCATAATAGCGGATTGAACGTGGGTTCCCTGTCGATGCAATAGTATTTATTACATCACCTAAATTTACCACATCCAATTCGCAATATCTAAAAGGAGGATTATTTAAAGATATTGCAGGTATCGGCTTGGGGGTAATGGTAACCGAAGCGGTATCGGAGCAACCGTTATTATATTCTATATAAAGAATAAGCTTTGTGCTGCTCGAAGGCATAGGGTATAGATAATTTGAAAGCGCCGTTCCGGAGTAATTGTTTACATACCATTGAGCATCCGCAACTGTTGGAGCAACCGCAACTGCAGGGGATGGTGTTATGGGTCCAATAAGATCGGCTAAATCAATAATTTCGCCTATACAATAGTAAGAGGCAGGGGTGAACGAAATTACGGGTTTAGGGAGTGGACAAATTTTATATTCAATAGCTGTATTCGTACAGCCATTTTCTTCACCCTGTACATAAATGACTTCACAGGTATTACTACCGGAGAGGCCGCTACCTACTACATAATTTTCCCAGTTCGTAATGGGATCAGTACGGGCATCATCTTTCCAAAAAGTTACATCTACGGTAGAAGGTGCGTCAATAATTCCAGCCAAATTATATGTATCTCCCATACAACGATCCGAAACCTCGGGGGCATTGAGAGCAACTCGCGCATTTACGGTTACATTGTAGTTTGCCGAAGTCATCTCAAGAGTTCCGTCGGTACCGTTAAATGTAAGACCGGAGGTAAGAGGAAGCATGGATAATCCGGGTATAGTTACAGGCATTTCATAAGGTATAGATGCCACTACATAATAGTTTCCCTGATGGGTTGCATTGGCATTGGTTACCGTATAAGAATATCCTGTTGTTAATGGAGTTGGGTTGCCGATTTTATACCATGTGTAAGTCCAACCCGTCATAGGAGCAACTACTTCTAAAGTGAATGAACTTCCTGCGCAAATAGCCGTACCTGTTACTGTTACAACCGGTACATAAAGAGAGAATGATATTTCTGCAAAACCACCGCCACCGGAACCACCTGCGTAATTATCTTTACCAGTGCCGCCACTGCCACCGGCGCCCCAATTACAACCACTGTTACCATTCATGTTACTACTTGTTATATTTGATCCACCGAGGTCGCCATTTCCAGAGTTTCCGCCTTTATTTGAACCACCAGTACCACCACCTGAGCCAGCTTGTCCATTGATTGCTGTAACATTAATAACTCCAGGAGAAGCCGAAGCAATTCCACCGGCACCGCCAGGACCGGTTGTGTTGTTGGCATTGTGGTAAGGGCTAAAGATTCCAGGGCCACCATTAATAGAACTGCCTTGATAGGTAATGGAGCTTACGGTTCCCGAAGTAGCCATAGTTGCAGTGGTATTTCCTGTACCTCTGTTGCCGCCACGACCTGCTGTAAGTTCTGCATCATAACCACCCGGTAAATCAAAAGTTCCTGCACAATAGGCGCCACCACCGGCACCGCCAGCTTTTGATGAAGGATTACCTTCAGATGAACCGCCGCCGCCGCCGCCGCCTTGCACACGTCCTTCTATACTCACCACTCCAAGCGGAATGGAAATAAATACATTCCCAACTAAAGTAGGAGCTATGGGAGCTATGACAGAAGCGCCAGCAAGAGTACCGGGGCAAGGAACCCCATCAATGGTGGTGATGGTTGGATTTTCCAGCCTAAAGGTAACTGTTTCTAACGTTTGCGCCTGCGTAGTAAAAGTGGCGGCAAACAAAAATAGAGACGCCAACATGGGCGTAATCAGAATTTTTGTGAAATTCTTTTCAAAGAAAATAGTTTTTTTCATAAGCGTATAATTTTAAGAATATAATTTGCAATTCAAGTCGCAAAAATATACTTTTTTTAAAATAGAGGTAGTTTTTGCAAAAAAAAGGTGTTTTTTTACAATTTTTAATAAGAATGTGCATTTTTGGATAGAGAAATATAGAGAAAAGTGGATTTTTTTCACCCCACTTTAATCCCCGGCCAAACCTTAAACTTTAAACCTTAAACTTTAAACTTTTCTATTCCACCGGCAGTTTTCCATCAATCTCCTCATTCCACGGTAAGCCGTATTTGCCAATTTCTGCCATAAACGGATCGGGGTCAAACTCTTCAACATTGAAGACCCCTCTCCCACCCCATTTTCCGGTAAGGATCATTTTGGCGCCGAGCATGGCAGGTACTCCGGTTGTGTAAGAGATTGCCTGAGCGCCAATCTCTTTGTTCACTTCTGCGTGGTCGCAATTGTTCCAAATATAGTAGGTGCGCTCTTTGCCGTCTTTAATCCCGCGAATTTGGCATCCGATAGAGGTTTGCCCGGTGTAGCCTTCTGCCAGCGAGGCAGGTTCTGGAAGCACTGCCTTCAAAAACTGTAGCGGCACAATCTCCCTGCCTTCGTACATTACGGGCTTAATGCTCGTCATCCCTACTTCCTGTAAAACATTGAGCACATTAATATATTTGGGTCCAAAGGTCATCCAGAAGCGGGCGCGTTTCAGCGTTGGAAAATTCTTGGTTAGAGACTCCAGCTCTTCGTGAAACAGCAGATAGGATTCTTTTTCGCCGATGTTGGGATAGTGAATCGGTTTGTGAATAGACATGGCAGGAATTTCGTGCCACTCGCCGTTTTCCCAATACTTTCCGGGCTGCGTAATTTCACGAATGTTGATTTCGGGGTTGAAATTGGTGGCAAATGCTTTGCCGTGATCGCCTGCGTTGCAATCCACAATATCCAAATAATGAATCTCATCGAAATAATGTTTTGCGGCGAAAGCGGTATAGATTCCGGTAACGCCGGGGTCGAAACCACAGCCCAATAGCGCCATAATTCCGGCTTCTTTAAAACGTTCGTGGTAAGCCCATTGCCATTTGTATTCAAATTTGGCTTCATCAATCGGTTCGTAATTGGCGGTATCCATATAGTTGGTTTTTGTAGCCAAACAGGCATCCATGATGGGAAGATCCTGATAGGGCAATGCCACGTTGATCACTAAGTCGGGTTTGTAACTTTCAATTAAAGCGATCAGCTCCGGAACGTTATCCGCATCAATTTGTGCAGTTTGGATGCGGTTTCCACCTACCGCCTCAGCAATTTTATCGCATTTAGACTTAGTTCTGCTTGCTAACATAATGTTAGAAAAAACTTCGGGAACGGCAGCACATTTGTGTGCCACTACTGCGCCTACACCACCGGCGCCAGTGATTAAAACTTTAGACATAATTTTCTATTTTTTGTTTGATAAATAATTTAACGTTTTAAGTACGCTGATAGTATAATCTTTATTTACTCTCTATCACCATCTCCTCTATCAAATGTTTAGCATTCGCATATTTATCCACAATAAAAAGGAAATATCGAATATCCAAGCTAATGTTCCGGCATCGGCTCAGGTCGTAGTGCAGATCGCTCATCGTGCCTTCCCACACACGATCGAAGTTGATACCTACCAATTCTCCGTTGCCGTTTAAAATCGGGCTGCCCGAATTGCCACCGGTTGTGTGGTTGCTGGCAATAAAGGCTACGCGCATCTCTCCGTTCGCATCGGCATAAGGTTCAAAATCTTTGTAAATAATAAGGTCTCTCAATTTTTGATCAACAATATAATCGAAAACATTAGGGTCCTCTTTTTGAAGAATACCCTCTGTGGTTGTGTAAGGCAAATAGACCATTCCGTTATAAGGAGAGAACCCCTCCATTTTTCCGAATGCCACACGCAGGGTCAGGTTTGCATCCGGAAAGTACTTTCCGGTAGTGTCTTTTGCAATAAAATTCACCCAAACCCGATATTTAGCATCTATCTGGCGGCGTATGTTGGGAAGTGTGTTTTCTGTATAAGAACTTTTATTTATCTCTGTTAATGCCTGGTTCGCTTCTAAGAACATCGTGTTTTCATTCAGCCATTTATGCAATCCGGCAACCTCCTTTTTTGAAGCTGCTGATACAAATTTATTAAACGTTTCAGCACTTGCGAAAACTGAATGATCATACAACTGTTTTGCCATTGCCTGTAAAGTTTCTCTTTCAATGCCCGCGTACTTTTGCAACGATGCAGGAATCCATTCTTTTTTGGTAATATTAAAATAATAATCCAACAGCTCTACAAAAATCTCTTTATCAATAGGTTTGTAATAAGAGGCGTAAAATTTTTCAGATTGCCCTGACAACTTGGTTTTAGTTTCCGCCGACCATGGAAAAGGTTCCTTTAACATCGGGCGTACTAATTCCATAAACCTGCCCAATTCCACAGCTTGAAAGGTCTCGCGTAATGTTACGGCTTTTGTTTCCAACTCTTTATATGTTTTATAAAGCGCCCTTAAGTCGGTTAATATCTGATAACGTTCGCTGGCATCTGAAGTTTGGTAAGCAAAAAATTCTAAGTATTTTTCTTGTTTCTCTTTGGTGCGCAATATTTTAGTTTCTTTAATCCCTTTGCTTTCTCCAATAGATTTTTTCCAACCGTTTGAGATGGTATTTGCTTTTGCTGCATACATCAAGCGAATTTCGGGAGACAAATCCATATATTTTTTCATAATATCCAAGCGTGCTCCGCGCTGGTGAATAAGTGGCGGATTTCTATAATTCACCACTAAATCTATGCCATCGGAAATAAGATATTGTTGTGTCGTTCCAGGAAATCCAAACACCATAGTAAAGTCGCCTTCATCAATTCCTTTAGTAGAGATCGGAAAAAAAGTTTCAGTTTTCAGTGGAATATTATCGGGGTGGTATGGCGCCGGCTCCCCGTTTTGGTTGGCATATACGCGATAGAGCGAAAAGTCGCCGGTATGACGGGGCCACATCCAATTGTCGGTATCTCCTCCAAACTTGCCTATACTTTCGGGAGGCGTACCCACCAAACGCACATCGTTGAATACGCGATTTACAAACATATAATATTGGTTTCCATAGTAAAACGGTTTAATCTCGGCAGAATAATCAGTACCATCGGTTGCTTTTTCAATGATAGTATTAATATTTTTTGCAATCATTTCATCGCGCTCCGTAATATCTTTTGCATTTCCAACGCCTTGCAGCACATCCTCTGTTACTTCCTCCATATAAATCAAAAAAGTAACAAAAAGCCCTTCGCAGGGAATCTCCTCTTTTTCGGAAGCCGCCCAGAAGCCATCATGTAAGATATTGTTTTCCATGGTACTGTAGCGTTGAATATAAGAATAGCCGCAATGGTGGTTGGTGAGAAGCAGCCCTTTATTAGAGATAATTTCTCCGGTGCATCCTCTGGCAAAAAGCACCACAGCATCTTTCATACTGCTGTGATTCACACTATATACATCTTCGGCAGTGAGTTTAAACCCTAATTTTTGCATTTCGACTTCCTTCTGTTTCAACAAAACAGGCAGCCACATACCGGAATCGGCTTTAACAACTAAAAAAGATAAAAAAATGGTGGTTAAAAGGAAAATTTTTTTCATAAATATTGTTTTTCCTACTCTTACTGCTTTGTAGGTCTTGCATTGGCAAGCAAAAATATTATTTTTTCTTCACCGGCTGATTTTTAAAATAAAAAAAAACAGCGTTCCTCTATTGCCGATAGATATTTCACATCAAATTTTGATATAAGAGGAGGGGGTGGAGTTTTTTCATTGGATTAATATTAATTAATACGGTTTGCACTTGTTCTAAATCCGATGGGGTTGCTTGGTTTTTCGAGTTCTTTTTTATGTGATATAAGTTCATCCAACAGTTTAAAGATTGCATCAAAACTTATATCGTTTTTATCTAATCTTACATTGGTTTCACGCATAAAATTATCTAATTCATGTTTTAGTTCTGAATAATTTAGTGCATACCGGCGAAGCATCACAAAGGCACGCATGATAACAATATTTGTATCAATGGCAATATCACTGTTAAGTAATCCGGATAACATGGCAATGCCTTGTTCTGTAAAAGCATAGGGTAGATAACGGCGACCACCACGCTTTGAGGTTTCATTTTGCAACCTCAAATTATTCCATTCATCAGCGGAAAGTTGAAACATAAAATCTGGAGGAAAACGCCGTAAATTACGTTTAACTGATAGATTTAGATTTTTTGTTTCCACCCCATACTGTTCTGCTAAATCAAAATCTAAAATAACTTTGACACCTCTTATTTCGTGAATCCTTTGAATTATTGAGAGTTCAATAATATTTTCTTGCTTTCCTAATGGTATTATGAAATTTAACGATAGAATGCTCTCGCTATAGAGCGTATCTAACTAAGGAAGCTGTCTCAAAAGTCTTTTTAACCACAAAGGAACACAAAGAATGCACAAAGTGCACAAAGAAAAAACATTGTGACTCAAATCTTTGTGTTCTTTGTGAAAATCCTTTGTGAACTTTGTGGTAAATGGTTCTTGACTTTTAAGACAGACTCTAAACGAATATCCTGCATACCAAACATGCTCTCATAGAGAGCAAACCATACCTAACGCATCAAGCACAGTGGGATGCCTACTCCGTAGGCGCTGTTGATAGTATGGCTTTTTTTGTACAGTAGCCTCAGGCTACTGCTTAGATATGTGAGCGCTCTATGAGCGCTCAGAGAAAAAGAATCAAAAATCGGTGGAATCGAAAAACCGCTATAATAATCTGATATCCAATAATTTCAGAGAACTTTTTTTATAAACAACGCAACACTACTGATTGAGAATTAAGAATTAAGAGGAGGAGGGGGAGGAGTTTTTTCATAATGATAATTATTTGGGTAACAATTGATATATTATATAAGTCGTGAAATAGGGAATTTTGTGACAAAAAGTAGCAAAAAAAAGAAACTAATAAGTAATTAACTTCGATGCGATGATCTTTTCAACAATAACAAAATCATTTTCTATCCTAAAAATTATGTTCCATTTTTTGTTTTTTGTAATAAGAGATTTACAGTTGGGATATTGTGCAGAAATAAATGACCATTTTGCAAAGGGAATAACATCAGCTAAATATGAAAGCGTTTGAATTTCATGATACAGCATTAGTAAGTATCTCTGAGCAAGAGAGTAATTATTTACAGATACAATAAATGACGCGATTTCGTAAAGATCTAAATATACTTGCTTACGAATGAGTACAGGGTAGGTTTTCATAATGAGCGATAACGACATCTTCGAGATCGCTAAAAAAATGCTCTACCGGAACACAATCAGAAGGAATTTTAGTGCAATATTCGTTTTTCTTGAACATCTTTTTAGTTCTCGACATTTTATTTTGTCTTGAGTTGGTGAGTAATAGATTGTTAACTGTTGCAGTATTCATACTTACAAATTTTGGCGAAAATATATTATTTCTTGAGAAGCAAAAAAAATCACATCACATATTTTAATTCAAATTCTATTTGTAGTTCTTCACCGTTTCTTAATAGTGATATTTTATATAAGTCGGAAAAAAGGACGTTTTGTGACAAAAGGTAACGAGAAAGTGCAATATTCGTTTTTCTTGAACATCTTTTTAGTTCTCGGCATTTTATTTTGTCTTGAGTTAGTGAGTAATAGATTGTTAACTGTTGCGTAAAAAAATCTCATTTTTTTATATCATTTTTTTTATATTTTCGCCGCCCCAAATTGGGATGTTATTATTAACTAAAAATCAAAACAGTATGTTAAAACAGTATGAAACCGTTTTCATTATGACGCCCGTTTTGTCTGATGATCAGATGAAGGAAACGGTAAAAAAGTTTGAGAACTTTCTGCGCGATAAAGGCGCGGAAATCGTTCATCAAGAAAACTGGGGACTCAAAAGGCTTGAGTACCAAATCCAAAAAAAATCCACAGGATTTTACCACTTATTCGAATTTAAAGCTGAACCACACGTGGTGGCTGAGCTTGAATTGCAGTATCGCCGCGACGAAAGAATTATGCGTTATCTATCCGTTATGCTCGATAAAGACGCAATCGCTTACGCTGAAAAAAGACGCACACACGGATTCGGTCAGAAAAAAGAACCCAAACCCGAACAGGTTCTTTATGAAAAACGTGAGCCCAGATATGAAGTGAAATACGAGGTTATTGATGAACCCGTTGAAGAATTGTATGAACAAAATTTAGATAAAAAGGAGGAATAAACTATGGCACAAAACGATATTAAATACTTGACCCCCATTGCGGTGGATTTCAAAACAAAAAAATATTGTCGCTTTAAAAAAAGCGGTATTAAGTATATTGACTATAAAGATGGCGAATTTTTGAAGAAATTTGTTAACGAACAAGGCAGAATTTTGCCAAGAAGGTTAACCGGAACTTCTTTGAAATTTCAAAAGAAAGTAGCCCAAGCCGTTAAGCGTGCACGCCACCTTGCGTTGCTTCCTTTTGTAGCCGATAATTTAAAAACTAATCAATAAGGAGGGCAAATACTATGGAAGTTATTTTAAAACAAGATGTAGAAAAATTGGGATATGCCGATGATATCGTAAAAGTGAAAGACGGCTATGCAAGAAACTATTTGCTCCCGCAAGGATTAGCACTTTTGGCAAACACCTCCAACAAGAAGATGTTAGCCGAAACTATTAAACAACGTGCCTACAAAGCCGAAAAAATTCGCAAAGAAGCTGAATTTATTGCCGGTAAAATTGAAGGATTAACATTGAAAATCGCCCAAAAAGCATCCGAAAAAGGAACGATCTTCGGCTCTGTAAATACCATCGCCGTTGCGCAAGCATTAAAAGATCAACACGATATCGAAATTGACCGCAAAAAGATCATCCTCCCCACTGACCATATTAAAGAATTGGGCAACTATACCGCTCAAATCAACATTATGAAAGATGTGAAGGTTACGGTTAATTTGGAGGTGATTGCGGAGTAAATTTAATGATTGACGATTGGCGGTTTAATTAAACAACTTCTCAAGCAGATTGTATTTCTTACTTACAAAGTGTCATCAACACCACATTCTCCACATGGTGCGTGTGTGGAAACATATCTACCGGTTGTATCTTTTTAATCACGTATTTTTTTGCAAGTTCGTTAATATCGCGTGCCTGAGTTGCCGGGTTGCAACTGATGTAAACAATTCGGGGAGGCTCCATTGCCAATAATCGGGCTACAACATCGGGGTGCATGCCGGCGCGGGGCGGATCGGTAATCACAACATCGGGTTTGCCGTTGCGCCTGGTGCAATTCTCGTTCAGCACATCCTTCATGTCGCCGGCAAAAAACACAGTGTTGGCAATTCCGTTTTGAGCTGCATTGTACTTGGCGTCTTCAATTGCAGCATCCACATACTCAATGCCTACCACTTTTTGGGCTTGATGAGCTACAAAAAGGGCAATAGTTCCGGTGCCGGTATATAAGTCATATACAATATCGTTTGGGGTAATTTGAGCAAGCTCTCGCGCCACTTTGTACAATTCCAATGCCTGTAAACTATTGGTTTGAAAGAATGAGAGCGGACCAACTTTGTAATGCAACCCATCCATTGTTTCGGAAATATGCGACGCTCCTGCGAATAATATTGGTTCCAAATCGGAAATAGAATCGTTTAGCTTTGTGTTGATTACATAAAATAATGAACTGATTTGAGGAAACTTATCTTTCAAAAGCAACAATAGTTGTTCGGTTTTATCATTCATTTCTGTTAAGGAAAGAATAACCATAACCTCATTCTTAGTGTTATTTCTGATGATTAGATTTCTTAAAATGCCTTCATGGTTTCTAATGTTGTAAAAGGAGATTTTGTGCTCCATCGCAAATGCCCTTACACTGTTTCTGATTTCGTTGCTCGGGTCTGCTTGCAGAGAACAATGGGTAACGTTCAGTACCTTATCGAATTTACCTGGTATATGAAATCCCAATCCTCGTGTTTCTAAGTTTTTTCCGGCATCGCGCAAGCGCATATCTTCATCATCCAACCAGCGCAAGTGGGAAAAAGTGTATTCCAGCTTGTTGCGATATTCATACCGGTTTATTGAAGGAATGATGGGCAGTATGGGCGGGAACTCAAATTTTCCTATATGGCGAAAAGCATCCTCCACCTGTTTTTGCTTGTATTTCAGCTGTGTTTCATAATCCATGATTTGCCATTTGCAGCCGCCGCACAATCCAAAATGGGCGCACTTCGGCTCAACTCTGTGAGGCGATTTTGCTTTGATGTTATTAATGCGGGCTTCGGCGTATCCTTTTTTCTTTTTGATTACATCCACATCCACAATATCGCCGGGTACGGCAAAGGGTACAAATACGGTAAGCCCATCTTTTTTGCCAACGGCTTTTCCTTCAGCACCGGCATCAACGATTTCCAAGTTTTCTATTTGAGGGTATTTCATTTGGCGAAAATATGGTTTTTTTAGCACACTGCCTCAAATCATTCATATTCCAAAATCTCTCCAACCACAAAAAAACTGCCGCAGATAAAAATGATGTCGTTTGCATGGGCATTGTGGGTGGCTTGCCGGCAGGCAGCAAGGATATCAGGGACTCTTAGGACAGTAAGGTTTGCAGAAGACAGTTTTTGAAACAACTCCTCCGCCA
>Ga0123356_10003590_pt1 | contig 16202 bp, 10 predicted proteins | sample TergutEmb28metaG_2_FD_92546 | JGI IMG/M metagenome (GOLD analysis project Ga0123356, IMG submission 92546) | Embiratermes neotenicus P3 segment gut microbial communities from Petit-Saut dam, French Guiana - Emb289 P3 | ecosystem: Host-associated > Arthropoda: Insects > Digestive system > Gut ...
GTCGGTTCCGTTGAGTGCCGCGATCGCCTTGTCGGCTTCGCTGGCATTAGTCATTTCCACGAACGCGAAACCACGGGAGCGTCCCGTGTCGCGGTCGGTCACGAGAGTTACCTTTTGCACCGGGCCGTGTGCCTCAAAGAGGTTTCGCAAGTCGGCTTCGGTTGTGCTGTGGGGCAGATTCCCAACGTAAAGGTTCTTCATTGCAATTCCTCTCTCAGGGTTGAGTTCAATGGATGCCCTTCAGAATCTTGGGGCGGAGCGGACAGGGTTTGCATGGCTCGTGTGCGGGAGACGGACGCCGAGCGGACTGCGAAGATCCGCCGGGACGCTTCCAGAATGCCCCAATGCTGAACTAAATCTCCACGAGCGGCGAAGGCGGCTTTCCAGTCGCCGACGTGGTGGTCGTCGCAGTTCTCGACGGGCAGCTCTTGATCCCCATGGGGCGAACCGGCAAGATATTCAGGCTGGCCGACCAAGAACGCCAGCCGCTGTGGGGGATTGGCCGTGCGAACCTCATCACAAAATCTGTCGCGATGGCCCAGTCCTTTTTCCATATTGACTAAGACGAGGTCATACAAGGCGGCTCTCCACCATGAACGGGCCTCCCTGATGTCTGCGGCGCAATCAACGTCCATGCCGAGCTTTCTCATGACCTCAGCACGCAATTCGCGCTTCGGCTCCGAAGTGTCAACGAGCAGCACGCGCTTCTTCTTAGCGAGGCGGGGAATGTCGGGGGACGACGGCAATGCCGGAGGCAGCGGGGCGCTCAGGCAGACACCGGACGCTGCTGAGCACGCACTTGTGGTGTCCGCGCAATTGCCCGCTTTGGCGGCGCGCTCCAGAGCAGTTTGCTGGTGCGCTTCCGCCGAGCGATCTTCGGTTTGTATTCCACGGTCAAATCTGAAAGTGGACTCGCCTCCATTCCCAGCTGACATGATGAACTCCTGACGGGATGTTTTTGTTAACGGCCAGTAGCCAACCTTTTGGGTACAGCACCTGCCGTCAGCCGAGCAATCCAATTGACCAGCACGGAATTATGAAGGAAAAACGGCTGATGCAAAGATCGCGCCCTCCATCTCTCAATCGCGAAGGCGCTTGTGCCCTGGGCGTATCCTTCGAGGTTAAGTATTCTCAGTATACCGTGTCTGGGATCCTTCCTGCCAAGGGCACGCAGGGTCTGCCGGGTCTGGTCTTTGCCGAAGGAGTACCCGCACCGACGTGACCGACGCTCGGAATCACCCGAATTGGACCGCCGCTGCATGCCTCAGAATTTTCAATGGATGGTCCCGGAAAGCCGGCCCCATGGCTTCGGCGCCCTATTTTTCGTGCATGGTTCGCGCAACGGCTAGTATGGGGGTCGCTCAAAGGTCGATTTTGGCCAATTCGGAGAGTCTCTGGACATTGCTCAAATTATTTCCTTCGCGCTATCCTTAGCCGCCCTTGGGAGGATCAATGCTTCGGTCTCTTGCTCGGACCTTTGCTTCGTGCGGACTCTTTTTGTTATTCCCATTTTTCGCACAGGCACAAGCTCTGACTTTTTCTATCGGCACTGCCTCCGCTGCCCCGGGTCAAAAATCAACCGGCTATTTGGCAGTCCCCGCTGGTGTCGACGCTGCTACCAATATTCCTGTCGTCGTCGTCAACGGCGACAAGCGCGGCCCTGTCCTCGCGCTTGTCTCTGGCGCTCACGGCACCGAATACACATCCATCATCGCGATCGAAAAACTCATCAACCTGCTGGATCCGTCTCAAATCGCCGGCACCGTTATCCTTGTCCCTCTCGTCAACATTCAGTCCTTCGAACAAAAGGTCCCTCACGTCAACCCCATCGATAACAAGAGCATGAACCGCTTCTATCCTGGCAAAGCCGATGGGACACAAACGGAGCGTGCGTCGTGGCTTATCACCAAACAAGTCGTCGACCGATGTGATTATCTTGTCGACTACCACGGCGGTGACCTCGACGAGAGCCTCCACCCATATGCATACTGGGCGCCCACCGGGAAGGAGGCGCAGGATCGAATATCCAAACAGATGGTCCTGGCCTTTGGACTGGACCACATCATTATATGGCGTGACCGCTCCACCGACCCTGCCGATACTCGCTACCTCGACAACACCTCCAGCGCTCGCGGCAAACCTTCGATCGTCGTCGAAGCTGGCTATGCCGGTACCGTCGAGGCGGATGACGTCGCCCTCCTCGTCGACGGGACATTCAGCGCCATGCGCGCTCTCAGAATGCTTTCAGGAGACCCTCGGCCCATCGAGAATCCCGTCTGGCTCGATAGAGTCGTGGATGTCTTGTCGGATGGCCCTGGCATTTGGTATCCGCTTGTGAAGCGTGGTACCTATGTTCGAGAGGGCATGAAAATTGGTTTTGTCACCGACTACTTCGGCAAACTGATACTTGAAGCCCGCGCTCCTGTCTCGGGCGTTATTCTGCACATCAACGCGGTTCCATCCCTAAAAAAAGGGGACAACATTGCCGACATTGGTGTCGTGGCTGCCCACGCCCCCTAATCGATCGGATTGATTTAAGCTGACAACGTGATCACAATTAAACGGACATGAAGTTGCCCGACGATGCCGCGCATAAGAACTCCCTTGCATTGGCAGGTTTGCGCATCGCGGTTGGCTGCTTATTCCTGATTTTTGCCCAATACAAAGTGTTCGGAACTCAATTTACGTTGCATGGCGGTTTCGAATGGTGGATCAACCGCTTCCTGAATGACGGTGCTAATTATCCATTCATGGCACCCGTGCTTCGGCGGGCGGTTTTGCCGCATGCAACCGCAATTGCCTTTCTCGTAGCTTATGGCGAGTTAGCAATTGGTTTGGCGCTCACCGTCGGAATATTCGTCAGAACCGCCAGCGCCTTCGGGTTCGTCTATATGCTCTCGTTATTACTTTCGTCTAATTACCCCGGAGCCCAGGCTCCTTTTTGGCAATATTTCGGAGCCTCATTAGACCATTCTGTACTCGCGCTCTGCTTTCTCGCATTCATCTGTGCCCGCAGCGCAGCGCTCCTCTCGATTGGACAGTATTTGCACCGTTGACACCCCCCTCCTTGAATGGGCGAGGCGGGCGATATCTGGTGAATTTGAGGCTCTCGGTGATGCCTGGCCGGCCACTGTCCTAGCTCGAACGGCCCGGTGCGCCCATGTTTGTCATATCGCATATATCGTATATTTGACGACGGTGCGCAAATATGGCCTAATTCAAGCACTAGGTCGTTTTTGGGGCCGTCTGGTTTTAGAACGGGGCTTTCCGTTACGTCAAGAGCGGTTCAGATATCCGTGAAACCGGGCGTCTGGTTTTATACACAACGCCAAGGGTAGCTACTTTCGTTGGGCGCACGCGCACTTCCCACCAGGTGGAGTCCATTCCCCGCGTCAGATTTGAGACCGACTCCTTCGGCCTTCGCTTTTAGGGAGAAACTTGATGACAAGGTTAGCAGTTGGATTCCTATTGCTGTATACGTGGGCGCTGCCACTTCACGCTTCAGTTGCCGCCAGCGAAGCCAAAAACCACGCGGGAGAGAATTCGGCGGTACGCGGGGAAGTTGCGAGTGCGCACTACGCCATGAGAATGAGGAGCGGTGTAAGCCCAACTTCCGCCTCTATCTCTTTCGACCGGGACTTGCCAGGCGCTGCCGCTTCTTCAGTAGAACAGAGAGTTGTCGCATACACACTCCCTCCCGATCTCCATAAGAAGGCCCACGACCGCTCCCGGATCCACTTTCGTCTGGCGCTTGTCGGCTTTGTATACGGGCTAGTCGTTCTTTGGATCATCCTGCACTGGAGACTGGGAGCCAAATACCGTGATTGGGCGGAAAGGCTGTCCGGTCGACGTTTCCTTCAAGCCCTGGTGTTTGCCCCTCTGTTCGTATTCACGGTCGCCGTACTTACAGCGCCCCTGGACGTCTATTCCGAGGTAGTCGAGAAGAAGTTCGGCATCTCGGTCGAGGCATGGGGTTCGTGGAGTTGGGATTGGCTCAAAGCCCAGCTGATCTCGATGGTGATTTTCACCATCCTGATCTGGCTTCTCTACGTGGTGATTCGGAAAAGTCCCGGGCGCTGGTGGTTCTATTTCTGGCTGCTTTCACTGCCCATCATCGTGTTTGTATTGTTCATTACCCCCTGGGTGATTGCCCCGTTGTTTAACAAGTTCGAACCATTGCAGCAGAAAGACGCACCCCTCACGGTAGCCCTGGAGCAACTGGTCGAGCGCGCCGGAGAGAAGATTCCGCCGGAGCGCATGTTTTGGATGGGTGCTGCGGAGAAAACGACGGCGTTGAACGCCTATGTCACGGGAATGGGTGCGTCAAAGCGAATCGTGATCTACGATACCACCATAGCCAAGGCCACCGTGCCCCAGATCGTCTTCGTCACCGGGCACGAAATGGGCCACTATGTTCTGCTCCACGTCCTCAAGGGCCTCGCCTTCTTTGCCGGACTGTTGCTGCTTCTGTTCTATTTAGGTTCCCGGCTGATCGGATGGGTACTGGCGCGCTGGGGGGCGAAGTGGGCGATCCGGGGTCTCGACGACTGGGCGTCGCTGCCGGCTCTGTTTCTCTTACTGTCGGTTTTCGTGTTTGTCGCCAATCCAGCGGCGAACGCCTTCAGCCGGCATCTGGAGCATCAAGCAGATCAATACGGCCTCGAGGTAACGCACGGTCTCACGCCGGATTCGGGTCAGGTCGCAGCGCAAGCATTTCAGAAGCTCGGCGAAGTAGATTTGGCCGACCCGGATCCGAATCCAGTGGATGTCTTTTTGTTCTACGACCATCCAACCATCCCCGACCGTATTCAGTTTTCACTAAGGTATGACCCATGGGCAGCGGGTGGGACCGGCGAGTTCGTTAAGTAACGGTGATTCCCCTCACCGAGTCGGTAGCCGCACCATTGCACGGAAGGGCTTTTGCACGCGGTCGAAGCCCCAGATGTCGATGGATTCAGGATCTATGCCCAATTGAGACACTGGACCGGCAATTCGGCGAAGAAGATCCTGCGGAGCGATTCGGCGGCTGGTGAGTTAAGGGGCAGCATTGTTATGATTGCCTCGTCATTTCTGTCATGCGCAATCCTTCTTCGATTCGATGTCCCTCGTGCGGCAAGGAAAGCGATTCCGCGGGCCGGTTCTGTCCCTCCTGCGGCGCTTCACGCTCGTCGGCGGCCGATATGACGGCATCCACGCTCCACCCTCCGCGCACTCCGCCGCCGGCAAGCAGATCTGCGCGATCCGGTTCCCGTTCCGGTACTTCCAGCTCCTCGGTCAGTCAAAGCAGATTTCTGCCGGGGACAATTCTGGCGGATCGCTATCGCATTGTGGCCCTGCTGGGACGCGGGGGCATGGGCGAGGTCTATCGCGCCGACGATCTAACCCTCGACCAACCGGTCGCGCTGAAGTTTCTTCCCGAAGCCACAGCCCGCGACGAAGCCGCTCTCGAACGCTTTCACAACGAAGTCCGCATCGCACGCCGCATCTCGCATCCCAACGTCTGCCGCATTTACGACATCGGCCAGGCCGACGGACTCGTCTTTCTCTCCATGGAATACGTCGATGGCGAGGATCTGGGTTCGCTCATAAGGCGCATTGGAAGGCTTCCTCACGACAAAGCGCTCGAGATCGCGCGCAAGCTCTGCGCCGGGCTGGCCGCCGCCCACGACAAAGGCGTGCTCCATCGCGACCTAAAGCCCGCCAATGTCATGCTCAACGGCGCAGGCGAGGTGGTGATCATGGACTTTGGTCTAGCCGAGGTCGCCGGCCTCGTTCCGCAGGAGCAGGTTCGTTTTGGAACTCCCGCGTACATGGCTCCCGAGCAGCTTGCGGGCAAAGAGGTCACCAGTAAGAGCGACATCTATTCGCTCGGTCTGGTGCTCTACGAGATCTTCACCGGCAAACGCGCGTTCCAGGCTGACACGGTAGCGGAGATGGTGCATGCCCGCTCTGAGGCGCCGGCCAGTCCGTCCACACTGGTGCGCGATCTCGATCCTGGAGTGGAACGCGTAATCCTGCGCTGCCTGGAAGCCGAGCCGGAGCGCCGGCCTGCGTCTGCCTTGGGGGTCGCTGCCGCACTTCCCGGAGGCGATCCACTGGCCGCCGCGCTCGCTGCCGGCGAGACGCCATCGCCGCAGATGGTAGCTGCAGCGGGAGAGGCAGAGGCGCTGTCGCCCAAGATTGCCGTGCCCTGTCTCAGCCTGGTGCTGCTCGGACTAGTCGCTTGCTACTGGCTCGGAGTCGGCATAAGCGCGTATCCCAAAATGAGCCTCTCGAACCCGCCAGACGTGCTCAAACATCGGGCGCAGGAGATCGTAACAAAATTGGGTTACACCGAGCGGCCAGCGGACACCGCCTGGGCATTCAACGACGACAATGCATTCCTTAATTACGCGCAGGCACGTGGGCCACACCCGGACTGGAGTTTCATTCTGGCGCACTCGCCGCCGGTTTTGCGCTATTGGTATCGCACCAGCCCGGATAGTCTGCTGCAGACCGAATACGTCGATGGCAACACTCTCAACCCAGGGCGTGTGCTCGCCGACCGGCCACCCCTGACCGTTCCGGGAATGGTCGAGGTACAACTCGATCCTCAGGGAAGGCTGCTCGACTTTAGAGCCATCCCACCCCAAATGCAGGGCTCGCCGACACCGCCCAAGCCCGTGGACTGGAAGCCTCTGTTCTCGGCCGCCGGCCTTGACCCCTCGCAATTTCAGCCAGCGGATCCACTCTGGAACTCACTTGCCTCCTCCGACACTCGCGCTGCGTGGACCGGAAGCTGGCCGGAAAGCAAAATACCTCTTCGCGTCGAAGCCGCCGCGTTCGGCGGCCGTCCCGTGTTCTTCAGCCTGATTGGGCCGTGGACCGAACCCGACCGGCAAGTGCATCCGCAGAAGACATCCGACAGGATCTCGAGCCTCATCAAGTCTGTGCTTGGAGGCGTGATCGTATTCTGCGGCATCTGGGTGGCCTACAGGAACGTTCGGAGAAAGCGCGGCGATGTGCGCTCCGCGGCCAAGCTGGGACTCGCCTTCTTTGCCGTGGACATGCTGATTTGGCTGCTGCGCTGTCATTTTGTTTCCGGCAATGGGAATCTTGGGCTGCTCCTCCTCGCCATGTGCGGAGCGTTGTTCATAAGCACCCTTGTCGGCGTGCTTTATCTCGCCATCGAGCCGTATGTAAGGCGCTACTGGCCGCAGACCATCATTTCCTGGAGCCGCATTTTGCTGGGACGCTGGCGCGATCCCCTGGTCGGCAGAGACGTGCTGTACGGCATGACGCTCGGCACCTTGACGTCAGTTGCGTTTTATCTTTACGCCCTTGTACTGCTGCATTTGGGGGATTCTCCCTCGCTCGGCGATGTCTGGTTCCTGGTCGATGCGCGACGTGTTCTCGGTGCCTGGTTGCTGCGCATTCCCTGGGAAGTGCAAACGACATTGATCTTCTTTTTCCTGCTGTTTCTACTGCGCGTGCTCGTGCGCAACAAATGGCTGGCGGCAACCGCTCTTGTTGCCATTTTTGTTGTCTTCAAGAGCCTTGGCGCCGATCACCTGTACGTCCACGTGCCTTTCATGATCTTGCTCTACGCCACGGCGGCGTTCGCCATGGTGCGGTTCGGATTGGTTACGCTGTTCTGGAATTTCTTCGTGGTCGATCTCGTACTGAACCTGCCCATGACCGCCGACTTCTCGGCGTGGTTTATCGCAACCGTGATCTTCTGCTATGTCAGTGTGGCCGCGATCGCAGGCTGGGCGTTCCATACCTCTCTAGCCGGTCAGAAGCTGTGGAAGGAAGAGTTGTTTGATTAGTTTTTAGCGGCAGCGCCAAAGCAGACACTCCCTTTGCCGCTTATTTATGGAGAAATCGACATTGACGAAAAATGTTGTCATGTTGGGCACGGTTATGCTGGGGCTTGTGCTGCCCCTCAATGCAGCGTCTTCCTATCCACTTCGGCTCGATGATCCCAAGGCCGTTTATCTGACGAAAGAGCAGTTCGCGGTAAAGGCAGACGGCTCGTCCGACGACAGTGCTGCCATTCAGGCTGCAATCGACAGAGTCGAGTCCCAAAATGGAGAAGGCATCGTCTTCGTCCCTGAGGGTCGCTATCGCATCACCCGCACAATTTATGTCTGGCCTGGCGTGCGCCTGATCGGCTACGGCCGAAACCGGCCGGCCTTCGTGCTCGCCGATAACACCCCCGGCTACCAGCAGGGCATGGGCTACATGTTTTTCTTCACCGGCGGCCGGCCCGGCAGCAGCCGCTTTAGAGAGCGCCAGCCGAATGGCACGCGACCGATCGTGGAAGGAACTGTCCCTCCAAGCAACAACGTGGTCGATGCGAATCCAGGAACGTTCTATTCCGCGATGAGCAACGTGAACGTTGAAATCGGCAGCGGCAATCCTGCAGCAGTGGGCATCCGGTTCCATATAGCCCAGCATTGCTATCTGGCCCACATGGACTTCCATGTCGGCTCGGGGCAGGCGGCTCTAAGAGATATAGGTAACGAAGCCGAGGACCTGCACTTCTACGGCGGAGAATATGGCATTATCACGCAGAAGCCTTCGCCCGGCTGGCAGTTTACGCTGCTTGATTCGACGTTTGAGGGCCAGAGGAAAGCGGCGATCCGCGAACATGAAGCCGGACTGACGCTGATTCACGACACATTTCGCAATGTACCGGAAGCCATCTCCATCGACCCGAACTACGCCGAAGAGCTGTGGGCAAATGACGTGCTCCTCGAAAACATCAGCGGCCCGGCCATTACCATCAGCAATGTCAATAATCCACGCACAGAGATCAATCTCGAAAACGTCGCCTGCCACAGCGTGCCTGTATTTGCTCTGCTGCGCGAAAGCGGAAAGCAAATAGGCGGTCCCGGCGAAAACTATCTGGTGAAAGCCTTCTCCCACGGGTTGACGATGAGCGCGCCGGGCGCAGAGGGCGATATTCAGACGAACCTTGATGCGCAGGCTGTGAAGGAGCTGCCGCCCTTTAAAGCCAATGCGATCCCCACGCTGCCTGAGGCGACCACGTGGGTCAATCTCCAGTCGCTCGGAGCCAAAGGCGACGGCATAAGCGACGACACGGCCGTGGTGCAGAAGGCAATCGCAGAACATCGGGTCCTCTACGTCCCTATGGGGCGATATGTTGTCAGCGACACGTTGAAGCTTCGTCCGGACTCTGTGCTCATCGGTCTGCACCCGAGTATGACCCAGTTCGATCTACCCGACGGAACCGCAGCCTTCCAAGGGCCCGGCGCGCCCAAGGCTCTGCTCGAAGCCCCCAGCGACGGGCATAACATCGTGACCGGGATCGGCCTCTACACCAACGGGATCAACAGCCGCGCAGTGGGCGCCCTGTGGATGGCCGGCGCGGATTCGGTGATGGACGACGTACGCTTCCTGGGCGGTCATGGAACCAATGCCGCTGATGGCACGCGCATTAACCCTTACAACAACACCCATACTGCGGATCCGGACGTCCGCCGCCGCTGGGACAGTCAATACCCCAGCCTGTGGATCACAAATGGCGGCGGCGGAACGTTCGCCAACATCTGGACGCCGAGCACCTTCGCGCAGGCGGGACTGTACATCTCCCATACCTCGACGCCGGGCCGTGTTTATGAGTTATCGAGCGAGCACCACGTCCGCAACGAAGTCAAACTCGATCAGGTCGAGAACTGGGAGCTCGACGCTATCCAGACGGAGGAAGAGCGTGGCGAAAGCGGCTTTGCCCTGCCGCTTGAGATTTCGCGGTCAAAAAACATTACCATTGCCAACTACCACGGATATCGGGTGGTCAGCAGCTACCAGCCCTTCCCCTCCGCGATCAAGTTATCGGAATCGCACGACATTCGCTTCCGCAACGTGCATGTGGACAGCGACAGCAAGGCCGGGTTCGACAATTCAGTCTTCGATGCGACCAAGCATGCTGCAGTGCGGGCATACGAGTTCGCGTCCCTGGACGTGCCGGAACATTACTCCGTGGAGGAGCGGTATCAGCGTCCGCCGACGCTGGCCTCGAGTGCACGGCTTGAGCGGCTGGCAACTGGATTTTTCAATATCTCCGGATCCGCGGTTGATCCGGAAGGCCGGCTTTACTTTGTAGACGCACACTGGCAGCGAATTTACCGATGGTCACCCGAAAGCGGGGAAGCACTCGTCGTGCGCGACAATCCGCTCGAGCCGGTGAACCTCGGATTCGACAAAGCCGGAGATCTGATCGTCGTGTCCTACGCCGGAAAAGGGACAGTGTATGCTTTTCGTCCCGGCACACCCCCCGGCGCACCCATGGATCAGATGACGTGGCTCAAACCCGAGGCTGCAACCGGCCGACCAGGCATGACTCCGATGCTGCCGGTCGCTGTCTGGACGAGCCGCAGCATTCCTGGAGATCGGCCCTATCAATACGTCTCGCCCGACGGAAGCGTTTTTATTCCCGCCGGCGAGGACTTCGTCGAGGGCCAGCTTTACTACGGCACGAAGATGGCCGATATCCTGCGCGCCTTCAGCCTGGCAAAGGCAGCGCCGGGGCGTCCTTTTTATGTCAGCGACGAATCCAATGAAAAGACATACAGAGGGAGTGTAACTGATAAAGGAACGATTACCGATCTCGAGCTGTTTGCCGAGCGGGGCGGGGAAAGCGTGGCCCAGGATCATGACGGCAACGTCTATCTGGCTGCGGGAGAGGTGATGGTCTATAACCCGAAAGGCGAATTGACGGGCCGCATCGATGTTCCAGAGCGTCCGACTTCGATTTTGTTTGGCGGGCCCGATCGCGGCACTCTCTATATCCTGACACGTACTTCCCTCTATGCCGTGAAGACCAAAGTCGCCGGTTTGTAGAAAGAAAGAAGTTACTTTGAAAAGGCCCTGCGCGACCTATCTAAGTGAGCAGGAACCCGGAAAATTTCAATTCGCTTCATAAGCCATACTCCCTTGTCCCGCACCATCATGTCCCCTCCGGGTTTCCTTTGCCAATACGGCAATTAGCCAGAGCGGGGGCTTGAGCCGTGGAATGGCGGACCACCAATTCGGGTTCAATCTCGATGACCTCTGCGCCATTTTCAAGGCGTTCGATCCGGTTCAACAAGGTGCGCGCTGCTATCTCCCCCATCTTTTGCAGTGGCTGGCGCACAGTGGTGAGAGTGGGGGTGGTATGTACGGCAATTCTTATGTCATCGAATCCCACCACAGAGACGTCCTCGGGAACTCTCAAACCCGCGTCCTGGAAGGCATGAATCGCACCGATTGCAGCAATATCGTTATAGGCAAACAGTGCGGTGAATGGCCGGCCCCGCGAAAGCAGCTGCACGGCGAACGGGTAGCCTAACTGGGGTGTGGGATCCCGGCCTTCGAGTTGAACGATCAGTTCCGTGCGCATGGGAATGCCGAGCGCCTCGACAACTTCACGAGTTGCATTCCACCGATCCTCAGAATCTGTACTGTCGTTCGATCCCTTCATAAACGCGATTTCTCTGTGACCCAGGCCGACTAAATGATTCAGCGCCAACCATGCCCCTTTGCGGTGATCCAACACAATGTTAGTGACGCCTTCTACCCGGCGGTGCCCGGGGATGGCAATGGCTGGCAGTGGCAAGAGCCGATCAATCAAAGTATCTACGGTGATAAGTCCTTCTACACCCCGATCCAATAGAAGGTGCGAATAGGTATCCAGCAGCTTGGAATCGCCTCGGTGGGCGACGGTGAGAAAGAAGTAGTTTTTCTGCCGAAGATATCGTTCAATGCCGTTGATGATGGGAGAACCGTAGAAGTCTCCGATCTCCTGGGTGACCACGCCAATCATGTAGGTGCGTTTTACTCCCAGATTGCGAGCATAGAAGCTGGGATGGTAGTTCAATTCACGAGCAGCCTGGAGAATTCGCTCTTGCGTGTGCGGTGGAACCGACCGGGATGCCGCGGACTTGTTCAACACCGCAGAACAGGTCCCCTTTGTGAGTCCCACGCGCTCGGCTACCATCTGCAAAGTCACGGGAGGGCGCTTCTTTGCGGCTGCCTTATTATTGGCTCTCATCCGGCTATCACTCCTAGCAGCTTTGAGAGTGGGATACAAAATAACGCCGACTGCTGGACGACCCAAGCGAATGTTTCCAGCTTATAGTGGATGGTCCGGAGCCACGACAACGCGCCAAAGCAAAGGCTGAGCCGGACAGAGGAGGTTCGCTCGCTCCAATCATTATGACGAGCGGAGCAGAAGATCCAAACCTTCTTGTGCAACTCGCCGTTGGCGCATGCCGTGTCGAACACGTTGCAGCCGCGAGCGGCCGCAGTAGCAGTGCTCCGAGCGACGGTTTGTCGTCCGAGCCGCTCCATATACATCTCCCAATCTCCGGTGCGATCTCGCTGATCCCGATCCAGTCGGACAAGTCTGCGACATCTCAATACGTTCTAAGATCTCGAAAACGAAACGGCGTCGGTTCCGAATACGGCCATACTACGGCCATGAAAAGGTCGCAGTTCCATTAATCCCAGGGCAGGCACACCGGCCTGCGAACAAAAGTAAAACCAGCGGTAATGACGAAATACCAACGGCGAGCCGAACCGATGCTGAACACCGTAGGGCTGACGCCCCCTCCTGATGCCGTGAGTCGCTCGCGCAAGCGCACGCGTAATGATGAACTCCAGCTCGGCAGCTAAGGCAGCTCTTGTGCGCATGAGAGTAACAAAAAAACCGGTATTCTAGCAATCGTTTTCTCTGCTGCCGTTATTTTTTGCTTGACAATCACCATGGATTTGGAACCTAATGCTTCGCCGGGGTAGAACGATTTTTCACTACCACGGACGCATTGTGTTCTCTGGCAAGGCTTCACCAAAAGAAGCCGGATGACCAAGAAATACTCATTTCTTAACAGCGGTGGGGGAGGCTTAATGAAACAGTTCAGTCGCTACCTTTCTGTTTGTGCCGGCGTGTTTCTGATCTCTGTCGCAGCTTTCGCGCAGAGCCGCAACACAGGTGAGATTCGGGGTACGGTCAGTGATGCCACCGGCGCGCCCATCGCGGGAGCGACGGTCACCCTCATTAACAAAGATACCGGTGAGACGAGGAGTTTTGCCACCAACCAGGCCGGCATCTACGACACCGTTTCTACGCCAGCCGGCAATTACAGCATAAGCTTCGAGTCAAAAGGCTTCAAGAAGCTGATTCGCGGCCCCGTTACCCTGCAAGTTGATGTTATTACCGAGGATGCGAAGCTTGAGGTAGGCTCTCTCACCGAAACCGTCACCGTGGAAGGTGGAGGCGCGCCGCTCGTCGAGACCGAAACCGGCCAGCAGGGTTCCATTATGGAATTCAAAACCATGTCAGAGCTGCCCCAGTCGGGGGGCGGGATCACCGGCGAAGACTGGGCTGCTTTGAACGTCTATCTGCCGGGCGCTGGAGGCACTACAAACGGACGGGTCTCGCAGGCCGGGGGCGCATGGAATGCCGGCGACGCGGTTTCCGTCAACGGCAACCTCCCGAACTTCGGCAACTTCCTTCAGGACGGCGCCAGCACCACCCTGCCGGCGAGTTACAACAACGACGATGCGGTGTTCGAAACCATTCAGGAGGTGCAGGTCAACACCAATTCCTTCTCCGCGCAATACGGCATGGGCGGGGTCATGTTCAACCAGATCACCAAGAGTGGGACCAACAGTTGGCATGGGTCCGGTTATGAGTTTTTCTCGAATAGCTTTCTAAACGCGAACAGCTATTTCAATGATCAGCAGCCTAAGACTGTCACAAACCCTCTGAACCCCACGGGTCCGCAGATTCCTAACACAGCGGCACAGGTGCCGTACTTGCGGTACGACCAGTTTGGCGGCACCGTCGGCGGACCCATTATCAAGAACAAGCTCTTTTTCTTCTTCGGCATAGACAGGATCGTCAATAACAACGCGTCGAACGGCTACGTTACCGTTCCGACGGCCGCCATGGAGCAGGGTGATTTCACCAACATGTACCCCATTTATGACCCGCTTACCACGACCGGGTCGGGTGGAAGCCTTGCTCGCGCCTCCTTCGCGAGCGAATGCGGCGGCCTCAACATGATTCCGAACGGCACCAACTGTGGCGGGGCGCCCAGCCGGATGGACAAGGTGTCGGCGGCCATTATGACTTCTAAGTATGGCTGGCCCACCGCACCGCAAGGGGTAGGAACATGTGCGGCACCTCCGTATCAGTTCGAGTGCACACAAAACCTCTATCTAGCGCACATCAATGCCTCCCCGGTTCATCGGTATTTTGGGCGCTTGGACTACAATGTGACCTCGAACAACCGCATATCGTTCTCAATCACCCAGAAGGATAACCCGGGGACCGCCAACGGCCTGTTTACCTGCCCGCTCGATTGCGGTAGCGGGGACGTGGACGGTTACAACACGCAGGTCACCGACACGTGGACGTTGACTCCGAACATCGTCAACGAATTCCGGATGGGTTATACCAAGCAAGGCAACTGGTTCCAATCCCAGTCCATCGGGTTGAACCCCGCAACGGCATTTGGCCTGCAAGGCACCCATTTTAACCAAATGCCCTTCATCGGCGACTCAAGCTTTTATTCTGGTAATTTCCCCGGCCCCGACGGCGTAAACACCTTGTCGCCCGGCACGGACGCCGTTTACATCGAGAATTCGTTTGACCCCTCCGATGTCGTGACCATGGTCCGCGGCAGGCACGTTCTGCATTTCGGCCTTGAGGTGTTGATCAGCCAGGGCAACACCACGGCCTGGGGCGCCAACAGCGCCGGCAACTACAGATTTAGCGGAGAATACACCGCAGGCGTAGCCAGCGGTGGTGGAGGGCTGAATACCGCACAAACGGGCTCGGGCTTTGCGGATTTCCTGCTCGGCAACATCAGTGGCTGGCAAGCGGAGAACCAGTTTGCGACGGGCATGCGGCTGAAGAGCCCGCAGGCCTTCGTTCAAGACGACTGGAAACTCAAGCCCAATCTCACCGTCAACCTCGGCTTGCGCTGGACGGGGAATACGGGCATGAGCGAGCAAGAGAATCGCCTTGGCGATTTCGACCCGAATCTCACCAATAACTTCGGCCCCTTTGCGGGCACCAAGGGATCGATATGGTTTGCCCCTCAGGATAACCGAACGACCTTGCAGAAGCCGGTCTGGAACATCTTCCTCCCTCGGGCAGGCTTTGCCTGGTCGATAAGGAACGACACCGTCCTCCGAGGCGGTGTAGGGCTCTTCGCCTATAACTACAGCATGGATCTCTATGGTGGTGAGGGCGGTGGGCAAATGGGCTTCGGCGCTGCTTTTCAGGGCAGCAACAGCGATCCTAACTCTGCCGCCGGGGACACGGGCTGGATTGCCGGCACCAACAACACTACCCCGCTCTATTTAAGCTCGAGCGCTCAGATGATGGCCAACGCCCTGCCTTACATTCAGGCTTCGAAGAACCCGGCGTCCTACGTCAGCAATCCCGTCTATAGTCCACCTTACGAACCCTACAACATCCGGCCGGGAGAGATCTGGGAGTGGAATCTCACCGTCGAGCACCAGTTCGCGAAGGACTTTGCGGCGTCGGTTGCTTACGTCGGAAGTCACGGGATGAATCTGCAATACCTCACCGACCTGAACCAAATCACCAACCCGGCCCTGCTGAACGCGAACGATATACAAGACTGTAACGGGGCAACACCCGCATCCATTGCTGCCAGCCCCAGCACTTGCGCGCGTCCCTATCCGGCGTTTGGAGGCCTTGGTGGCTCAAACTTCAACGCCATCTCCAACTACGATTCGTTACAGATCGACTTGAGGAAGCGTACTTCCTACGGACTGAACTTCGATGTCAACTATGCATGGTCCCATTTCCTGGATGAACAGGACTCGGCCGGATGGGGCAGCACCGCCGGGAATCAGCAATGGCAATTCGGAAACCGTCCCGGCACTAACTACGGGAATTCGAACTTCGACATCCCGAATGCGCTCAAAGGGACGGTAGTATACGAACTGCCACTTGGCACAGGCAAGCCCTACATGAATCACAGTGCCTTGCTTGACTCTGTGCTTGGCGGATGGCGCATATCGGGGACGCTTATCTACCAGAGTGGTACTCCATTCACGGTGTTGGACAATGGTGTTAGCGACTATTCGCAGGCCGGCCAGGTGTTTGCCAACCCCATCGCAGGTGTGTCCCCAACTTCCGGCAGCTGCCCCGCCAACTTTGGTGGCGGGAGGGTAGGAAC
>Ga0123356_10003591_pt1 | contig 16199 bp, 14 predicted proteins | sample TergutEmb28metaG_2_FD_92546 | JGI IMG/M metagenome (GOLD analysis project Ga0123356, IMG submission 92546) | Embiratermes neotenicus P3 segment gut microbial communities from Petit-Saut dam, French Guiana - Emb289 P3 | ecosystem: Host-associated > Arthropoda: Insects > Digestive system > Gut ...
AGTCTGAGCCAAGCAGCGTTATGGTCATTCCCGCAATAGGGGTTTTGTCGACAGGGTGCAATATTTGAAGTTCTGCGCCGCGGTTGGCGTGGTCGGTCATGTTTAGTTTTGAGATGTCCATTTGCAACGTAATCCTGTTCTGAGATTTGCGTCAGTGACTCCGCTGTTTTCGGGATACCGCAATACGATGCGAAAGTCACCCTCTATCAAATCACTGTCAGCAAGCGTGAACGGCTTTTTATCAATAGACCCCATCTGCAATTCTGCGTAGCCGCTGTTATTGGACGGAGCCGGTTCATTTTCACGTACAGATTGAATTAAACCGCCGCTTTGAAAATCAGCAACAAACGCTTCGTAGATAGTTAACATTCAAAAATCCTTTGAGAAAATTAACAGCTCACCCATGAATACAACTCTCCCCCGGATAAGATAAGGCTTGTATCATACCGTATTATCGAAACTAAAACTGATAATGGGTTTGTTAATGTAAAAAATACTGCTGCTGCCAGAAAAAGCTTCTTTATTAAATTATATCATTCCAACAGAGAAAACGCAATGTTTTTTTTAATCTCATGGAGTTATATAAGTCTTATATAACTCTTATATAAGTTAAAAAACAGTATTAAAAAATCTCAAAGTAGTAGTAAACCATACCAATGAGCGATAGAGCGGCAAAACGGCATCATTAATATTACTTTTTTAAAGCGGAAAGTTTTTACGCATAAATTCCCCAACGCAATAATTTATATTTCAAAGATGGAAAAATACCATCCGCAGCAATTCGACTCTCCCCTGCCCGGACGTCTGGGTTCAAATCCTGCGGTGACTGTGTTATCGCATCTGTATAGCGCCGCTGTAAAAATTAATGAAACCGCTTACAACATTTTTCCCGCGCGCTCTCATAAACTTTGCCGTCCGGTAATAAGCGTCGGGGGGATACGCGCAGGCGGTACAGGAAAGACGCCTGTTTCTCAGCTTGTCGGCGAACATCTCATAAGTAAAGGCTATCATACCGCTTTTTTATCACGCGGATACAGGCGTCCTGTCAAAAAACCAATTATCGTAAAACCAGGAGAAACCGCAAACTGGAAACTCACAGGCGATGAACCCTGCATGCTCCACAGAAATCTGCCGCAGTCGTGGCTTGGTATAGGAGCGAACAGAGCCGCAAACGCAAAAAAACTTATCGGCGAACTTCCGCAAAAAGCAGTTTTCATTCTTGATGACGGATTCCAGCACCAGCAAATAAAAAGAGACCTTGATATTGTCTGCCTCAGCGAAAAAACTTTCAGCGACCGGATGATTCCTGCCGGATTTTTGCGGGAACCGGTCAGCGCGCTCAAACGGGCGGACCTGCTCTTTATCATCGGCAGCCCATCAGCCCTAAATAATTTGTGTGAGATGAAAAATGAGCTTGAACGCCGGTTTAACGGTAAGAAGTGCATAATCTTATTGCAGGAACCGCTCCATTGGGTAGAGGGTAAAAGCGGCAGAACAAGCGAAAACGCGCCGCTTAAAAATCCTGTTGCGGTATGCGCCATAGCGCGTCCGCAGCGGTTTATTGATATGCTTAAAACATATTCGGTAGAACCCTGCGCCGCGCTTTGTTTGAAAGATCATCACATTTTGAAAATAAATGATTTTACAAATTGCTTGCAGGATGTATATTCAAGAGGTATAGTAACAACGGAAAAAGACTATATCCGTTTAGAAGACGTAAAATTTGCGTTAACGCCTGAAATTTGGTATCTTAAGATAGGTTTACGTTTTGCGGATGAGAGTTCGCGGACAATTTTTGAATCGGAAATAAATAAACTGACACTATAAAAACACACTAAAGTTAGGAGTTCTCAAATGAGATTGTCTTATCTGCTTTGCCTTACCGTTCTTATTACAGGAGTTATCTTTTCATCATTTGCGGCTGATGGTGAAAAACCTGAAAAGACAAAATGGGTAAAAGTCACAAAACATCAGGCGAACATATTCAGAGACCACACCGACCCGAAGTCTCCGATTATCAGACAGACCAAACAGGGCGAATACCTTGAGCTTTTGAGTCAGGGCGAAAGCTGGCTTAAGGTTAAGGCAGACGGCAGAGAGGGTTTTCTTGAAGCGAGAAACGGTAAAGTAGTAAGCAGCAAAATTGGTTCTGTCTTAGCTCTCATTATGACGATTATTGTTCTTCTGGGATGCGGCGGCGGAATTTTCTTTTATATTAAAAAACAGAAAGCCACGCTTTCTCACTAAAGCAAAAACTGCTTATATTATGAAAAAGAGCGTATGGAATTTCATCATTGCAATGATACTCGTCTTTGGGGCAGCGCAAAGCGTGTCTGCCCGTCAATTGGTTGTGATTGAACTTGCAAGAATTCATACCTCGCAAAGCATCTCTTCCCCGTTTACCGATGTTGCCCAGGAAGGCGAAACCCTGCCTCTTCTTGGGAAGGTCGGTGAATGGTACCGCACAGAGTACAATGGTAATAAGGGATGGGTTATAGCTTCGCAGGTTCGCTTAGTTTCTGGAGAGAATCAGGGCAGCAGCGCAAATCTTTTTACTCAGCAAGACATCTCAATGCTGCCGCCGGTTCCTGAAGAGAGCGGTACGGCAGTACAAAGATACGGCCGGGTCACCGGAAACAGCATAAAAATTTTACAGGAACTCAATCCAGAATCCCCTTTCCTTATTATAGCGCGCAGAGGCGATGTTTTCCCTTTAGTGGGACAGGGCGACACCTGGTGTAAAGTAGCCGCTAAAGACACGACCGGATGGGTGCGGTGCGCAAACCTTGAGATTTTTGACGCCCGTCCAACCACGTCGGTAATTGTTGAAGAAGCGAAAACCGTGCTCTCCCTTGTGCTTGGCGTAGGAGTTATTATTGTTCTCATTATTTTCCTAATCACCTTCAGACACATAAAAGCTGAACGTCAAAGAAACATCATTGTCAGGAAAAACGCGCTTATTCTTGCAAAAGAGACTAAGATGGTGCAGTTTATGCTCACAAACACCACTACTCCCATAGAACGCTGTTTCTCTGAAATCGGGTTCAACGTAAACATCACCAAAGATTCGGTAACGGCGCGCCAAAGCATTGAGCACAGCCAGCCGGATATAATTCTTGTTGACTGGAACTTTGAACCGGCAATATTTGCCAAAATCGAAAATCTTTTTTCCAGAATCTCTACATCGTCAACAATTACCCATTTTCTGTTTTATAACGTACCCGACCCTTCAAAAGCGCCGCAAAGCGGTGTGCTGAAAAACGTCAGTTTCTTTGGTCCTACAATGTCGGACCGGGACATTTTTAAAGTTGTTACTCCTGTTATTTTGAATAGCGGACAGGAGACCAAGAACGTTCAGGCAAGTATACAACGCTGTGCGCTTCAGGGTGAAATTAACGGCGGGAATCTGCTTGAAGTGCTCCAGTTTATAGAAATCGGCAGTAAAACCGGCTGTCTCATGGTAGAGACAAGAGGTCCGTTTGGATTAGTCTACTTCAATAACGGTAAAATCGTATACGCCGCCGCCGCAAAAGGAAAGGGTACAGAGGCTGTATACGCTATTTTAAACCAGCCAAAGGGCAAATTCCGCTTCATAACGAATAAACACCCCAAAAACGCCAACCTGAACCTTTCCACACTGTCGGTACTTATGGAGTGGACAAAGGAAAAGGATGAAGCTACTAAGCGTTGACTATGGACGCCGCCGCATAGGAGTCGCGGTAACTGACGAAGAGGGGCGTCTTGTCAGAGGCCTCAATGTAATAGACAGAAAAAAATGTATAGATTCCCACCAACAGCTTTTAAAAATTATTGATGATGAAAAGGCTGAAGCGATAGTTTTCGGGCTGCCTCTTAATGATATGGATGAAGAGACAGCCATGAGCAGAGAGGTGCGCGCCTTTGCGGCTGAAATAGAAAAACGGTGCGGGCTGCCCATACACTTTATTGATGAGAGTTTTACATCAAAAAGAGCTGCTGAACTCACGATGTTCAGAAAGAAAAAAGCGCGGCGGGATAAAGGGTTAACAGACAGGATTGCCGCGTGTCTTATTTTGGAGACGTTTTTGGAAGTTTATTTTATCGGGGACGAAAACTTGACATAACCCCTTCTATTTGTTATCTTCTGTTTAAGCGCTTATGAACAATCTCAATGTAATAGAACAATTAAAAATACTCCACGCAAACGACTCTTTTAAATTAGCCGAGATGATAGGGCTCTCTTTATTAGCTGTTACGTTTCTGTTTGTTCTGTTCAGACTTATAAGTTATTTATTCCGTAAAGTTATAGACAAAAAGATTGTTGACAAAAGCGGCGAGTGGTTTAAAGGCATCCGGTTCCGCAATGTAGAGCTTTTGACGTCAGCGAAGCTGACCACCGGCGCGCTTTTAGTCTCAAAAGCCCTGCGCTACTCAGTATACGGTCTGCTGCTTTATACCGCTCTTCCCATGATATTTGCCATATTTCCATCAACGCGCCATCTTGCGGTAGTGCTGTTTACATGGATTACAACTCCGCTTATCTCAATGGCTGAGAGTTTTATAGCCTACCTGCCAAAGCTTCTGCGCATAGTTATCATAATAATGATAATGCGCTATACGCTCAAATTTTTGCGCTACATAACACGGGAGATAGAGGCGGAGCGCCTTGTAATTCCTAAATTTTACCCGGATTGGGCAAAAGCTACTTATAACCTGCTCAGGATATTTATCTATTGTTTCACATTGGTGCTTATATTCCCGCTTCTTCCGGAGTCGGAATCCGCAGTTTTCAGGGGCGTTTCGGTTTTTATCGGCGTTCTGTTTTCGATAGGTTCTTCAAGTGTGATAGCCAATATGGTTGCCGGGCTTGTTATCACCTATATGCGCTCTTTTAAAATCGGCGACAGAATAAAAGTGGGCGACGTTTTTGGGGACGTCGTAGAAAAAACACTTTTTGTCGTGCGTGTTCAAACTGTCAAAAAAGAGATTATCACTGTTCCCAACTCCCTGATACTCTCATCTAACGTAGTTAATTACAGCACCGCCGCGCACGAACAGGGCGTTATTCTGTCTCAAAACGTCGACGTCGCCTACGATGTAAAATGGGAGAGGGCAAGCAAGCTTTTAATAGAAGCAGCACTTAAAACCAAACACGTTCTTGAAAACCCGCGCCCCTTTGTTCTTACCCAGACGCTTGGTAACAGTTCTGTCGGCTATCAGATAAATATCTATACGAAAAGACCGGAGTTACAGACTGTAATTTATTCGGAGATGAATCAGAATATTCTTGATATATTCCAGCAAAACGGAATAGAGATGATTAACCCAACTTATGAAGCGGCGCGCAGCGGTGAGAAGTCAACCATTGCGCCGGAGTATACTCAAGCGCAGATACTGTAAACAATATATTTCGTCAGCAAAGGTATTGATTATGAAAAAGTCTGTTTTGTATACATTTTTGTTTATGTCGGTTTTTGCCGGAAGTATTTTCGGACAGGTGACCGTTACAGGCGTGGGCTACACTACAACAAACTATACAAACCTTGACGCCGCACTTGACGCTGCCGGCGCCGGTATCTACATAATCGACATTTTAGCAGACCAGGAACTTGCGCCCCGCGTTATCGCGCCGGGTCAAAACATAATACTTATGTCAAGCAGCGGCAGCGGGCGTAATGTGAGCCTATCTTCGTCAGGCACACTTTTCAGGGTATCCGCCGGCGCAACTTTTACCTTATACGAAAATGTAACGCTTATCGGCAGAAACGGTAATAACGCGCCTGTCGTGCTGGTAGACGGAGGCGGTACTTTTAATATTGACGGCGGAAAGATTACCGGTAATACTATAAGCGCCGGCGTTATCGGGCCGTATAGAGCCGGCGGCGTAGGCATTGACAATGACGGTAAATTTAACATGTACCGCGGTGAGATAAGCGGCAACGTTATGGCAGGTTCAGGCGCCATCGGCGGAGCGGGCGGGGTGATAGTTTTTGGTTTAGACGGTGTGTTTAATATGTCGGGCGGAACAATAAGCGCCAACCGGTGCGCCTCAGAAAACAGCGCCGGAAACGGAGCTGGCGGAGTATACATATCGGACGGAACATTCAATATGTCAGGCGGTACAATCAGCGCAAATGAGCAGACAGGCACTCTTGCCAGAGCCGCAGGCGGCGTGTACCTCGCTAACGCTGGCAAATTAAATATGAGCGGCGGCATAATTAAGGATAATACGTCAAAACCGTCTTCAAACGGAAACGGCGACGGCGTTTTTGTTATAGGCACGTCATACGCCCGTTTCTCCGGCAATCCGCGGATTGAAGACGGCGTTTTTACAAGCGCGGCGCTTGCAAACGTTCTGCGCATAGACGGCCCTCTTTCGCCTGCCGCGCTTATAACTGTTCAGGGCAGCGGCGCGGCAAATCAAATGACGCCTAATGTAAATGTTACCGGCACTTTTTCAGGCGTTACAGAAAGCATGGCTAACGCTTTTGTCAGCAAAGACCATACGGACGGAATTCCGCGCTTAGTTGGAACAGTGGCAGGTAACCGCGTGGTGTGGGCTGAAAATACCGGTTTTACGCTTGGCATTAACGGCGTCATGAATTTCGGTTCAGCAGCTTACGGATATACTACGCTGCAAAGCGTGGACATAGGCCACACGATGACGGTAAACAACTCAGGAAGAGCCACTGGTGAATTGACAATTACACTTACAGGGTTCGAGGACGGCGGGCTTGGCGCAGACGCGTTTGTGTTATCCCGTACGGTCATTGACAATGTTGAAATGAACGGTCAGGCAGATTTTGTTATAAAGACAAAGAGCGGTCTGCCCGCCGGTACCCACAGAGCAAGAGTGACTGCAGCGGGCAGGTATGTCATCAGAAGTTTCGAGGTGGAATTCGAGGTTATGAAAGCCCGCTTAGTCGTCTCCCCTGTCGGCGCGAAAACCATTTACGGTGAAGACCGTCCGGTTTTCACCGCTAATTATTCCGGCTTTGTAAACGGAGAAACGCCTGCGGATTTATCCGGCGCCTTAATTTTTAATTGCGGCTATACTAAAGGGAACGGCGCCGGAGATTATCTGATTACGCTTGACGGACTGAGTTCAAATAATTATAACATACAGTATATGGGAAATATGCTTACCGTTGACAAACGGCCTGTCGGCATTGACGCGGTTGTTAGTAGTAAAGAGTATGACAGAACTACTGCTGCCGTTGTATCGTCAGCAATTGTCAACAATAAATACGGTACTGATGATGTAACTGCCGTTCCCGGTACTGCGGCGTTTGTTGATAAAAATGCTGGTGTTGACAAAGACGTCATATTAAGCGGCTGGACGCTTGGCGGTACAAAAGCGAATAACTATACATTGACAATGCAGCCGGCGGCTAAGGGAAATATCACGCCAAAAGCGGTAACTGTCAGCCAGACTAACATCCCGTATACCGGTAAGGTTTACGATGGAACGACTGACTTCACAGGGCAGCTGCCGCTTATGCTCTCACTTACAGCCGCTTCAGGAATTATTAGCGGCGATGTGCTCACAGTACGTTTTACAACTGCTTCGGTGTATAGCAGTAAAGACGCAGGAAACCGCACAGTTACTTTTTCAGGCGGAACGCTTCTTGGGCCTGATGCCGGTAATTACAGTTTATCAAATCCAGCTGTTGTTAAGGATGTTGAAATAACCAAGCGTGATTTGGTGATTAAAGCAAACGACACGCTTATGCTTGTCGGCGCTCTCGAACCTGACTCATACATTTATACGCTGATAGGGCTTGCGGAAGGCGAAACGGAAGCTGTTATTAGCGGTTTGGGGTTTTCTTTAGACCCATCTTATGACGGTTTTCCAGCAGCAGCCAAGTATATCGTCACCCCATCAAGCGCGGTTGCCGACAATTACGAAATTACTTTCAAGACCGGCATCCTTACGGTCAGCAGCAAAACAAATGTCAGCGATGATATAAATCTTGACCCAACTCTTTTCATTTATGACGGAACACAGCAAACTCCAGAAGTCGATCCCGGTACCCTTGGCCGTTCATTAGATAATTTAACATATCATTATGTAGGTACGTCAGATAATATCAATGCCGACGTATATGACAGCGATGAGGCGCCGATAGATGCTGGAACGTACATGGTTATGGTCACGTATGAAGATGCTACCCATATAGGTAAAACGATGAAAGTGTTCACAATCAAACCTAAATCTCTCACCATACCCAGCACCGCTTCACACACAAAAGTATACGACGGCGCAAGAAACGCTTACGGCGTTTCAGTAACGCTTGACGGCGTTATTATCAGCGATAATAACGTATCTGCTGCGGTCACTGCGATGTACACAGGTACAAATGCCGGAACAAAGAGTCTCAATATACTGTCTGTAAAATTGACAGGCGCAAATTCACACAACTACACCGTGACAACTGCTCTTCCGGCGCCGGTTACCGTGAGCGGCGGTATCACGCCAAAACCGATAACCGCCCAGATGTTTACCTTTTTCCCTCAGGAATACGAGTATGAACCGGGCTTGACACATGAGCCGGTGCCGTTGGCGGCTGACGGCGGAAATGTCATGATTCAAGACGCAGATTTTGAGTTAAGCGATTACTCAAACAACATCAATCCAGGTACTGCATCGCTGACGGTAACAGGTATTGGAAATTATACGGGAACGCTTACGCTTAACTTTAAGATAACAGGCGATATTGGTGAAGTATGCGGAACCATAAGTATTTCAGATTGGACTTACGGCGATGAGGAGCTTACTCATTTCACCGTCTCCTCAGGAGCGAACGCGATTGAATACAGGGAGAGAAATGCGCCGGATAATACCTATACCACTGCCATTCCAGTAAACGCGGGTGATTATACGGTTCGCGCGGTTTTTGCGGATTGCTTTGCAACAGATGATTTTACGGTATTCAAGGCGCAGCAGTATCCGCCCCGTATACCGGGAATAGAAGCGGATATTCCGGGAACGGTGTTGACCGTATCATCGAATATTCTTGGAATATCTGTAGATATGTCCGGTATAAACGCGAAAATTACAAATGCGGGTATCGATTTACTTGTGGATAACAGCGTCCCTGAAACAGCTAAGTGGGAGTATTTAATAAATGGCGGCAAATGGCAGGACAACCCAAGCTGGGGTTCATTAAAACCAAACAGCGAGTACACTATCCTTATCCGCAAGAGAGAGGACAGAAACCATTTCCCGTCTCCAGAGGCGGCCATATTAGTAAGAACGCTTGCGGTAGGAACAGAGAGCGTTTCCGCGCTTGCAGGGAAAAAAATCAATGCGGATTTTTTGAGTATCTCACTTGACAAAAAGGTCGTTTCAAACAAAGCGGAATTTAAAGTTACCGCATTGGAAGAGAAGTCTGTTATAAATATTGCAATCTACGACAAACTTGGCAATACCGTTTTCAGAAAATCAGGCGTAAAGAGCAACGAACTTATCACATGGAACTTAACCCGCTCAGGACGCTCTGTTGCAAACGGTTCATATTTGATAGTTGCGGTATCAAAAGATAAAAATGGAAAATCTCATAAACATTCAACAATGTTCGGCGTTAGAAAATAATGTTTGAGGCTGATATGAAAAAAAATATAATTAAGACATTGGCGGCGTTAACGCTGTTCTGCTGCGCCGTTTCAACAGCCGCGCAGGAGACAGAAAAGAAGACGGCTCAGGATACTGAGGAGATTCGTTCGCTTCTTCGTACAATCCGTTTCGAGTTTAACAGCGCGGCGCTTGCGCCCTCTTCGCATAAACCGCTTGACAGCGCAGCCATACTTTTCAAACAGGACAGTGAACTGCGCTATGAAGTCCAGGGGCATACCGACTGTAAAGGCAATCCTGACTACAACAAACGCCTCTCAATGGCGCGCGCGGTATCTGTGAAGAATTATCTCGTCACAGCAGGCGTACCGGTAAAAAACATCGTATCAATAGGCTATGGAGCCGAAGTACCGGTTTCCGACAATACAACGGAAAAGGGACGCGCCGCGAACAGACGCGTTGAGGTCGTATTAATCGACTGCCACGATACATACAACGCAATGAGAGAGACGGAAGCGAATCTCTTGGAAGAAGTCCGGCAGGCGGATATAAAAGGTTTTGAAGAACTCACTCACGATATTGTGGACATACCGGAAAATGTATCCGAACCGCAGCCGATAGAAGATATCGTAATTGAGGATAAGCCCGCCGACGCTCCGCTCATTGTTACAGAAGTAACCGCAGAACCGGATACCGCAGTTACGCCTGCCGCAGAGCCTGAACCTGCATACTCTTCAAGGCGGCATTGCAGTTACCTGATATCAGGCCGTCCAGAACTTTTGATTGTGCTGGGTGAGATAAGCACCGTAGGAGCGGTTTTTGAATTCGGCCTGATTAACAAAAGCGGATTGCTTCTGAGTCTGGATTTTGGCGGCGGCATACACTATTACGGCGCAGGTCTGAATCTGGGCTACTCTTTTACCCCAATTGACGATATAACTGCCGTCTTCGGATTCTTCGGCAGCTACCACAGAACCGATTTGGTTGTCTATTTCAACGACAAAAACGGTAAAACTATTACGCAAAAATGCGGACTTAACAAAGGCTACGGCGGAGTTTTCTGGAAAATCCTGCCGCACAATATTACAAATTTTGATATTACAAACAGAATATTAATAGGCCGTAAACGGGATTCCGCCTGGTATGACAAAGAAGAACATGAAATTTTTACGAAGAGCACACATACCGTAACTTATTCTCTCACAGCGGGTATTACACTGATAAAAAGGAGTAAGTAGCTGAAAATGAGAAATTTAATAAACTATATAACGTTGCTTTGTTTGATTCTGCTTGCCGGATGCGAGGGTTTTATCTCAAGAACCATAGTTATAGACGATTTGGGAGGGCTGCATATAGACAGCGGAGATAAAATAATTAACGGAATACCGGCAGTATTTGTGGAAAAGGGAACATTTATGATGGGCTGCCGTGCAGGAGAAGACGACTGTTATTTTGACGAAACGCTGCACGAAGTAACATTGACAAAAAGTTATTGGATAAGCAAATACCCGATAACAAACTATCAACTCTTAGGATCGGCGGTCTTATCCAGCGAAAAAAAACACCCCGTCATAGACATAACATGGGATGAGGCGGTTGACTTCGCCAAAAGTAAAGGCGGACTGCTGCCGACCGAAGCGCAGTGGGAGTTCGCGGCGCGGGGCGGAAACAAGAGTAAAAACAGCGGCGGCATCTACAGCGGAAGCAGCAACTTGGACGCTGTCGGCTGGTATAACGGCAACTCAAACGGCGCAGCGCAGACAGTCGGCCAAAAACTGCCCAACCAGCTTGGCATATACGACATGAGCGGAAATGTTTACGAATGGTGCTCAGACTGGTACGGTTTCTACACTGAAAAAGCGGTAACAGATCCGGTTGGTCCAAACATAAGCTGGGGACGCGTATCACGCGGCGGCGCATGGGACCGTCCGGCAAGAGACGCCCGCATAGCCGACCGGGCCTACTCCGACCCCAAAATGAGAGCCGGGAATTTGGGATTTCGTATAGTCTGGGCGGCGGATTAAGAGACAAACCAAATATGAGCCTTTACATAGTATCAACACCAATCGGAAATCTTTCTGACATAACTCAACGAGCAGTGAAAATACTCGCGGAGTGCAGCCTTATTCTTGCAGAAGATACCCGTACGTCAAAAAAGCTCTTAAATCATCTCGGTATAACAACCCATACAAACGCGTATCATGATTTTAACAAAGAGAAAGTTACGCCGGGGCTTGTAGCATCCCTCAAAAACGGTCAGGAGATTGCGCTCATTACAGACGCGGGGACTCCCGGAGTTGCCGACCCGGCGTTTTTTCTTGTAAGAGCTGCCATAGCGGAGGGGATAACAGTGGTTCCTGTTCCCGGCGCGTCTGCGGTTTTAAGCGCGCTTGTAGCAAGCGGGCTGCCGTCAGACCGTTTTATCTTTGAAAACTTTCTGCCCCATAAAAGCGGCGCAAGGCGCAAACTTTTTGAATCACTAAAAAGCGAACCGCGAACTGTTATCTTTTATGAAACTCCTCACCGGATTGTTAAAACTCTGGAAGATATAAAAGAGGTGCTTGGCGGCGTAAGGGTAGTAATTGGCCGTGAGCTCACCAAAATACACGAGGAATTTTTGAGAGGAAGCGCAGAGGAGCTGCTTGCGCATTTTGTGAAGCATCCGCCGCGGGGTGAGATGGTGGTGCTTTTTAATGTGAGAATACAATAAAAGGAATAGCTTTAAGAGGGGGAAGTCTCCCCCTCGCTCCAGCCAAAAAATTAAACAAAAAGACGTTTAATTTTTTGTCTTCCGCCACCCCCTCTGCGGGGACACCCCGCAACGCCCCGCCACATTATCCCCCCAACCCCCCAAGGGGGCTAAACACAGGAAAAACAAATACTTTAACATAGGATTTTTGGATTTGGCGGAATCTATATTTATTTGAAGTCTTATATCACAGTGAAAGAGGTGTAAACGTGATTAAATCTATCGTCAAAAGAAGTGTTTTCATTGTTGGATTTTTTGCAGTTTGTGCTTTTGCTTCAAATAATAATAATAGTGTTACGCTCAGCCCTTCCCAGCCGAGCCACTATCTGTATATGCCGATGGCGCGCGTAACTCCGCCCGACCATTTGGTGCTGGGGCTTCGTGAAATCTCTTACGGTCTGCCTGGAAATTTAGCTGTTCAGGTATCGTTAATTGACAATATTGGAAAAACAAATCTGGCCGCCAAGTACGGGCTTGCAAGCAACCTGTCAATCGGCGGCGGACTTGCAAGCACTTTTATCGGCATGGGAGACGTCGGTATTCCCTCAAGCGACTCCAGATTGGGCTTGTTTTTAACTTACGCTTTGGTTGACAGAGGCGACTTCAGCATGGCCTTAACCCCACACACACAGATAGGAAGCAGGTTCTCAATAGGCGGCGACTTCGGACTTATGAAAACCACCAATGATACGTGGTCGTTTTTATTTGAAGCCGGAACATCCGCCGACCTCAGCGAACACGGCGGACTTTACCTGCGCACCGTAGGAGCGCTGAGAATTCATCCGCCAGCCGTCCCTTTTATGTTCATTGACGCAGGAGTCGGCACAAATGAATTCCGGGCGCAGTCTGACCCCTACATCAGAGCAAGAGTATTCATTGACGTTATGGTCTGTTTTATTGCGAAATGATTAAACCACTCTTTTCCATACCCCAAAGGGGCGTAATCACTCAATACTTAAGATAATTCTGAGCAAGCGCCAGCCGCTTCCCCTTAAGAGGCAACCCATCCGCACAAGATATCCTGCTGCCGTTTCTGCGCGCCTTTACAATCCTTTTCGCAGTTACAGGCCCTATGCCGGGAACTCTAAGCAGTGTAGATTCATCTGCGCAATTAACGTCTACAGGAAATTTTTCAGGATGACTTTGCGCATAAACGAGCTTTGGGTCACGGTCTGTGAACAATCTTCCATTATTATCAAATGCGATATCACTCTCATTAAATTTATATACGCGGAACAAAAAATCTACCTGATAGAGCCTGTGCTCTCTCACAAATCCATCTTCAATACCGCCATTTTCACGCCGTTCACCGGGAATGCGCTCACTGCCCAAGCCTTTTTGGTAAGATGAAAAATATACCCGGTCAAGATTGAGACGGTTATATAGTCCTGAAGTATACTTTATAATTTCAGCATCACTCTCATCTGCCGCGCCGACAATAAACTGTGTTGTCTGCCTCACCCGTGAGTATTTCATCCCTTTTGCTGTCTGCTGCGCTATGCGCTGCATTGGAGCGATAATATCCTTCAAATAATTTTTCTTCTCGCTCAGAGCGGCAAAATGCTTCTCACCCGGTACCTCAATATTAACAGATACGGCGCTTGAAAGCGAGAGCGCCTCATCAATAGAGGCGTCGCTTGCTCCGGGAATCACTTTTAAGTGTATATATCCCCTGTATTTATGTTTGTTACGCAAAATCGCCGCAGTATCGTTAAGAAGCCTCATAGTATTATCAGGCGTCCCCACTACCCCGCTGCTCAAAAACATCCCTATAAGATTTTTGCGCCTCTGATAGTCCATAAAAAGATTAGCCATATCATCAGGAGAAATCGTGCAGCGCGGAACATCAACCGCTGACCTGTAAGGACAATAACCGCAGTCATTACTGCAAACATTGGAGATGAGCGTCTTTAACATAATAGAGTAACCGCCGCCGGGAAGCGATACCGGATAGAGCCAGGCGCCATCCTCTCCCCTAACGCGCTGATCCCCATTCTTAGTCCCGCAGGCGCAGGCAAGATCGTACCGGGAAGCGTCGCTCAACACTTTTAATTTATCGAATTTGTCCATACCGACATCCGCACCATGAAGGGGTGCACGCTTAGTACCCCAGGGTTTTTACCCAGGGCTTTCGACCCAAGGCTTTCGCGCGACATATCCCTACCCCTACCCCTACATCTTCCTGATAACCCCAACAAGCTTCCCCGCAATCTGAACCTCTTCCCCATCACCCACAATAATATCCTTAAACGAAGGATTCTCTGCCCTGAGCACAATGTGGTCAGATTTTTTAATAAACCTTTTGAGAGTAGCTTCATCGTTAACTATCGCAACAACAACTTCCCCATTATCCGCCGTACTCTTTTTACGCACTACCGCTATATCATTGTTAAAGATTCCTATCTCTTTCATACTCTCACCACGTACACGCAAAGCGAAGAGGTCTTCTCCTCTGAATATAGTACGATCAAGTGTCAAATATCCTTCAAGGTTTTCAACCGCTGTAATAGGCGTTCCGGCAGCTACAAGACCAACAAGCGGAATCTGATTCTCGCGCTGTTCTTCCCACTCACCAGCCTGCGCAGGGATATTGCTGCGTATGGATTGAGCTTGCCCCTGCCCCTTGTTTGATAATATCTCAATACCGCGGGCAAGCCCATGAGCAATCCGTATATGACCTTTACGCTCTATTAATCTGAGATGCTGACGCACATTGTTTGCGCTTTTGTATCCTAATTCCTGAGCGATCTCTCTGACAGAGGGGATGAAACCGTGCTTTCCCTTATACTCTATGATGTGATTTAAAACACGGCTCTGTTCTGGGGTAAGGGGGGTTGTCATTAAAATTTACCTATCTTACCTACAATAACAAGACGCCTCTCACTGCCGGTTCCAACGTATCCGCCCTTCATTGTAAACGGAAGCGAAGATCTGGAAACAGCGCCGCGCAGCCTTCCAAGCGCACTGCCGGAGAAAGTCCAGGCGTCATGAACTAAAGGCGATACCGTACCGCGGTTATGCCCCATACCCAAAGCCGCTTCCCCAACACTTTCATGCTGCGCTCTAAATTTTGCCGCCATAACCGCCTCCGCCTTTTTTGATGATTTACAGCCTCTTGCAGGCTACAATATAAATATACTGTTCGTTTGAGCAGTATGCAAGTATTTTTTTAAAAAAATGAAAAAAGTTAATATATAAAGATTTTTTATCCCTATATTAAAGATATCGGTAATGTAAAAAAGGAACTTGATAAGATTTTTATTTTGTTTGAGGAGTTGTTTGGGGCGATTACCTTTGAAAAAGCACAGCTCCGTCCCCATTTTTCTTTGTACTTAGCTGCATCATAACTTATCTTTTATTAAGGTGGTGACAAGCGTACCATGCGTTTATTGCGGTCTCTTTACGTTATCACTCATTCTCGGATTGCTCTTTCTCATTTTCTACGTTTTCACTCTCGGCAGTTAACAGCATATATCAAGTACATTTACGTAATCTTAAAAGCCGAGGGAGAATGCTTTCGTATGGACGGAATTGATTTTGCAGATACAATCCTTTACGAGAATGAAGTGCTGTTTTCACCAACTTACGGATGAAAAACATTGAAGACGGTTCCGAAATGCCGGACGCGGAAGTTGTTGACATAAATTTTGTAGAGCTGCCCAAGCTGCCAAAAAGTTTGGGAGACGATAAGTTCGTGTGGTGGATGAAGTTTCTATCAGCCAAAACTGAGGAGGACTTAAAAATGGTTATAGCAAAAGAACCCAAAGTATTTGGAATTGCGGTAAATAAGTTAAAAAAGCTAAGCGCGAATGAAAAAATACGTGAGCGCATATACCAAGAAGAAAAAGACCGGATGGATAGAGTTTCTGCGCTGGCGAAGAGCAAGAGAGAAGGTAT
>Ga0123356_10003592_pt1 | contig 16198 bp, 12 predicted proteins | sample TergutEmb28metaG_2_FD_92546 | JGI IMG/M metagenome (GOLD analysis project Ga0123356, IMG submission 92546) | Embiratermes neotenicus P3 segment gut microbial communities from Petit-Saut dam, French Guiana - Emb289 P3 | ecosystem: Host-associated > Arthropoda: Insects > Digestive system > Gut ...
CTGCTTTTGATTTCAGCGATATGGACTTCAGCGACTTGGATATGAGCAGCCTTCGCAACATGAATCTGGGCAACCTTGATTTTAGTGGCATGGATTTTAGCAATATCGACCTTAGCGATATGGACTTCAGTGATATAGATTTCAGCGATATCGACATCGGTAACATCGAACTGGATCCATCCGCTGTTCCTCCACCACCGCAAATCAACATAGAAGATATACTGGGAGCTTTGGCAGGAGCGGTCAACTTACCGGACGAGCTTATACCGAATATCATGGCTGAGCTAATGGCTGACTTTGGAAGATACTTACAAACTTTAGATCCTCCGCCAATAGATATAATGGCTGCGTTCACTGTCTATCTTCAGAGCGATAGAGCAAATGCCATAATTATGGGCGCATTGATGGAAGCCCTTGCAGATACTGATCTTGCCGGTGATATAGGAGCAGCGCTCCAAAATGCCATTGCGGGGGCAATGATGACATACATGCGACAAATGTTTGGTGTTCTCGAAAAGCAGATGAACGCGGCTATGGAAAATGTCATGGAAAACGTAATGCAGGGCATAATGGAAAACGTAATGCAAAACGTGATGCAGAACGTAATGGGACAAGTCTCAGATCAGATTGCGCAAGCGATGCAAGGCTCCATGTCCCAAGTATCAAGGCAGATGGAAAGGGCTATGCTTGACGTTACAGACCAAATCCAGGAAACGATCCAAAGTGCGTTTGATGATATGCAAGAGGAGCTGCAATCATCTTTTGATGGATTCGATGGCGAGGCTATGGCAGAGGCGTTCCAATTCGAACTCGGTGAAGATGAAATATTCGAACTCATGATGTCCATCATGAATCCGTCAGTGACTAACTTTGAGCAAACCCTGCTGATGCTTGGTTATGCCGACCCGAACGTACCGGCGCAGATCCTTATTTACCCACGCAGCTTCGAAGCCAAGCAGGAAATACTCGACATACTTGATAATTACAACGCAAGGATGGAAGCGCAGGGAGAGCCGGAAAAGGTCATACACTTTACGGACATTGTAGGTTTGATGATGTCAACAGTAACCAGCATAATCGACATGGTCAGTTACGCACTTGTTGCATTTGTTTCGGTCGCTCTGGTTGTATCATCTATAATGATCGGTGTCATCACATTCATATCCGTCCTTGAACGCAAAAAAGAAATCGGCATTCTGCGTGCAGTGGGAGCAAGTAAAGGGAATATTCGTCTGGTATTTAATGCTGAGACGTTGATAATAGGCTTTGTTGCCGGTGTGATAGGTGTGTTTGCAACATTAGGCATAATATTTATCGCAAATATAATACTATATAATGAACTGGATATAGAGCAGCTTGTAATACTGCCGTTGGGCGTACCGCCGATCCTTGTAGCGATAAGCATGTTACTTACATACATAGCCGGCCTGCTCCCGGCATCGGCAGCCGCAAGCAAACCACCCGTAGACGCCCTCCGCAGCGAGTAAGGGTAAAAATCGCACAAATATTGGGGCATTGCTTTGTAAAGCAATGCCCCCTAAGTCTATAGTATGCGACATTCACGCTATTTCAAGTTTTTTATTATGCAGTGTTTTAATGCATCATTATCGATTGGCTTGGTCAAATAATCATTAGCTCCACGCCCCATCATTTCTTGCTTCATACGCTCGTTTGTTTGCCCCGTAAGGAACACTACGGGCACTTTTTTAGAAAACTGGCATGTACGAATACCAATCAGCACTTCATATCCCGTCATTCCCGGCATCTCGTAGTCAAGTAAAACCAAATCGGTCGGAGTTACTGCCATAAAATCCAACGCTTCTTGTCCTGATGTGAACGGAGTTACCGTATAGTCAAACTTTAAAATCCCAACAACTGCCTGACAAACGGATGGTTGATCGTCAATCACAATAATATGCTTTTTTTCCATATATTTTATCACTGTCTCCTATTCTTTTTATTGTCACAGTTTACCACAATTCGAAATCATGTGCAACCTCTGATGTGTTGAAAAAGCAGTGAAAAATCGTACTTGCGAGCTATTAATATATAATATAGTGGTAATTACTATGAAAAAAACAACAAAATACACAGCATAATTATTTACATCAATGGATTTTTATGCTAAAATTTTTAAGACAAATAAATGGGAAAGGAATAATAATGCAGCAACTAATTATTGATGATATTTCGAAGTGCGTCGGTTGTAATCGATGCATACGAGTATGCCCGATCGAGGGGGCAAATCAGGTCTATATCGAAGATGGACAAATCAAAGTTACTATCAACAGCAATAGGTGTATCGCCTGTGGATTTTGCATTGACACGTGTCGTCATGAGGTTAGAAGTTATGTTGACGATACAGAACGTTTTATTCAAGACTTGCGAAATGGTGTAGCCATATCAATGTTCGCTGCACCTGCGATCCAGGTTAATGAACAAGGCGGACGATTGATGACATGGCTTAAGCAATTAGGAGTGAAAAAGGTTATAGACGTGTCACTCGGTGCAGATATATGTTCATGGGCACATATACGTCTTATCGAAAAGGGAATACCAAACCCTGTTATAACTCAACCTTGCCCGGCTATTGATAACTATGTCCTCAACCATCAACCATCCTTGATAAAAAATCTCTCACCCGTACACAGTCCTATGCTTTGCACAGCCGTGTACATGAAAAAATATGATAATATTAGCGATAAGATCGCAGCCCTTTCTCCATGCATTGCGAAGACACATGAGTTTGAAGCCACCGGATATGTTGAATATAACGTGACGCTTAAAAAGCTCTTTGAGTATATCAGGGAACATCAGATCGAACTGCCTCAGAGCAACTTCAAGTTTGATAACCCTGTATCCGCATATGGTGCGTTATACTCAATGCCGGGAGGATTAAAAGAAAACCTTGAGTTCTATTTCGGCAAGAATGTGCGTATAGATCAAGCGGAAGGTCATGGAGTCGTATACGAATCGATAGATGAATATGCTCACACAAATGACAGATATCTTCCTGCTGTATTTGACGTCTTGAACTGCGCAGAGGGCTGTAATATCGGAACTGCTGTCGAGCATAATATCGACAGGTTCGAAGCGCATTACCATATGAACCAAAGCAGACATGATATTTCAGCTAAGTTTACTCATGCGCACTATGACCGCTTTCTCAAGGATTTTGACCAAAGATTTAATGTCAACGACTTCATCAGAAAATATGTGCCGGGAACTGCTAAGAAATATATCGTAACAGAAGATGCAGTAGAAGAAGCATTCAAAGCCCTTCACAAAACTACCGAGGAGCAAAAGAAATTTGACTGCGGCGCCTGCGGATGCGACTCATGTCTCGAAATGGCAAAAAGGATCGCACATGGCGACAACATTGTAGAAAACTGCATACAGAAACTTAATGATGAAGTTATGGGTGTTTTGGATATAGCAATGTCCAACATAGGAAGCGCCAGCCTTCTTGAAGGAGACATTACCGAAATAAAGGACAAGTCTGGTCAAATTCAAGAACTTATGGAAACACTTCATGGCGCACTTATCAAATACCAGGAAATATCTTCAGAGATATTTAAAATATCACAGCATACTAACCTTGTAGCGCTAAACGCATCGATCGAAGCGGCACGCGCCGGTGTACACGGAAAGTCATTTTCGGTTGTTGCGGAGGAAGTAAGAACACTTGCAAATAAATCACAAACGATCGTTTCTTCATCGGAGGATATATCAGTACAAGCTCTCTCATCTATTGACTCTGTAAGAGAAATGATCGACAGCATAACCGAAGGATATGATAAAGCTCAAATCAGTATTTCAATAATCAATCAGAGCTTGAACAATATACTTAACAGCATAAGTCGAAGCGACACTCCGGGAGATCATAAAACCGGCAGTGCAACAAGCAGTCCGGTAGATAGTATTCCGGATACTATTCCTGACATTAATACGGACATTATCACGGACAGTACTTTGGACAGCACTTTGGACGAAACATCTAACACAATTATTCAATAGGCAATGGAAAAAGACATAAAAAATGGGATGTTTAGCAACATCCCATTTTTATATAAAGCCTTTGCTTATGCAAGCATAAATTGACGGTTGATTTTATAGAAAACCTCTGCGATCTGCGGGTCAAAACGCTTTTCTGCTTCACTCATGATGATGTCGACCGCTTCCTCATGTGTATACTCCATCCTGTACGGTCGCTCTGAAGTAAGAGCGTCATATACATCAATGATGGCAAATAGCCGTCCGGGAAGTGGGATAACTTGCTCTTTCAGCCCGTATGGATAACCCGTCCCGTCCCAGCGCTCATGATGGTAGCCGGCAACAAGTTTGGCACTATGCAGAAACTCAGCTTCGCCGGTTTGCTTTATCATCTTGTCGATGATTTTCTCACCTTCTGACGCGTGGGTTTTAATGGTTTCAAACTCTTCTTCTGTTAATGTTCCGGGTTTATTCAATATTGCTTCCGGGATATACAGTTTTCCAACATCATGAAGACGGGCAGCAGAAACGACCATTGCTAAATCCCAACGGCTCAACTCACTCTTATAGATACCAAGGGAAATCATGGCATTGATCAATATTTCAAGATACAGTGCAGATCGTTCGATATGGCCATCGGTGTTGATATCACGACTCTCGATAATATTTGATAAAGTAAGGACGATAGAATCCTTCATACGTGTGAGTTCTTCTGTACGCTCCCTGATAATATCATCAATCAGGATGTGGTTTCTGACACGATTGAGAAGTACGGGCTCGGAAAAGGGTTTTGTAATATAATCAACGGCACCCAACTCAATACCTAACGCTTCATTGAACGTGTCTGTCAAAGCAGATAAAAATATGACAGGGATATCTGCATGGTCAATATTTGCTTTTAAAGTCTTGATAACATCAAATCCACTCTCATCCGGCATTGCAATGTCAAGTAAAATCAAGTCCGGTGTTATCTTCTTCAGAGTTGAATACATTTTTTTAGCAGAAGATAAAGTAATAACACGATAGAACTTTTCTAATGCCTCCTCAGCTAATGAAAGATTTGACAGGCTGTCGTCGACAACGAAAATAGTTTTTTGCATAATACATTCCTTCCTCAGTGCCCAAACAGGCTATTAGTATAATATCACAACATGCTCCATTGACGCAAGAGAAAGCGTGTGGTATCATTTATTTGTTTTAAAAATAAGCTAAATAATTTGGAGAACACCATGTTAAAAGCTATTTTTCAGAAAATAAGTGCCGGATCAAGAAAAAAAATCCGCCGTCGGGCGGAAATAGAGTTTGAACTGGCGAAACAAAAGCTCATTAACGAAGCACTTGGAATCGAGACATGGGATATTCTGATCACGAGTGAAGAGCCGGTAAACCCGACCACACCGGTCTCGTGGTCTCAAGAGTTTCGATATGCGCTTGGATTTAGTGATGAAAATGATTTTCCTGATATGCTGGGAAGCTGGAGCGGACGTCTTCATCCCGATGATAAAGTAAAAACGCTGACAGAACTCTCATTTCATATCACAGACCACTCCGGCAAAACACCTTTTGATGTTGAATACCGTCTCATGCTGAAAACCGGAGAGTATAGACGCTATCACGCATTTGGAACAACGCTCCGAAACAGCCGGGGACATGCACGAAAAATGACTATTGCTCAAGTTGATATAAGTGCGAAACGGCAGCTTGAGAGAATGATAGTTGACAACAGAGATATTATCGAAAAAAAGAACAAGGCATTAAACATACAACGCAACCTTGTAACCTCATTACTGACGGGAAGTAAAGATATCCTGGATAAAACCCTGATCAGAAATATGAAATTGATCGGAAAGTTTTTACGGGCAGATAGAGTGCAAATCTGGCGGAATGATATCGTTGACGCGAATATGCTTTTTATACTTTCACATGAATGGGTTAGCGATTATGGTAAGCAACTGGCAAATATCCCCGATTGCAAAACGCTCTCATACGACGACGTTCCCGACTGGGAAGATAAATTAAAACGCGGCAAGAATATAAATGGCGCTGTTGAGGATTTGCTGCCGCATGAAAAGTCATTTCTAAGTCGTTTCCAAGTAAACTCACTCGCTGTTTTGCCACTTTTCTCAAATGATGGTTTTTGGGGCTTTATGCGCATAGACAACTGCAGAGACGAGGTCACATTTTCAGAGCTTGAGATAGTCGACTTGACCCAACTGGGGCAGTTGATGGCATTTATTATTGTACTTAGTGAAGATTATGGAGAGATTTTCACTGAAAGAGCAAATAAAATGGAGCTGGCACATCGCTATAAATCGATCTTGGATGCGATTCCAACTCCAATCTCTGTCACTGATGCCGGCATGGCCTTAACATTCATAAACTCCGCTTTTGAAAGCCTGATCGGCAAAGAACGCGAGAAGTTATACGGCAAACAATGTAGTACACTGGGCTTCGAGATATGTGGCACAAGTAATTGTGCGGTCGTTTGTTCCAGACGCTTTGTGAATAAAACTTCATTTAAAAAGGACGGCAAATCATATAAAGTCGATGTTAGCCAACTAAAGGATCTAAGCGGTGAAACCGTAGGTTTTGTAGAAGTAATACAAGATATCACCGACCTTAAGTAGACGCTATAGAATCGATCCTTTCTGCAATATCCACAACATTATCCAAATCGCCGCTTAAGAGTTGCTCTGCCATTTCGCTCAGCAACTCTTTTATTTGTGCCGACCATGCCTCTTGCCGCAGCTCAATTATAATCTTTTTAGCGGTTTTTTTATCAAACTCATCACATGCCTGCTTGACGATTTTTAACTGCTTACGTAAGTCTGCATAATCAATATAATCTGTTATAGCATCCGTATCTGTATACGGCCTGTCGAACTTTCTGATCACTTTTTTCAGCTCTTCAACAAATGCCGAAGTCGCTTCCAAAATGAAATCGATATTCTTCTCAACTCCCGCAGCCTCCAACTTACCGGCAATGTCAGAAAGCTCTGCCTCGCCGACATTAGCAAGCGCAGTTTTCATAGAGTGAACAGTTGTTGTATAAAGCCTAAGCTCCTCATCGTCATTGATCGCAAAGTTTTCACCCAGTACTAAAGCAGCGCTTGATGCATCCTTCACAAAAAACTCGGCAAGCTGAGGCGATACGTCCGGCGTATCATTTTTCTTGATAAAAGACGATCGATTCTCCGTCCGGAAGCGTGCGGCTTCAATTACCTCGGGCGGTTGCTTGTCGCGCACGAACTTTCTAAGCACATTATCTAAAATACGCATATCGATAGGCTTTGAAATGAACTCATCAAATCCGTTTGCCAGAAAAACATCAGACTGCCCGATAACAGCATTGGCTGTAAGTGCAACGATTGGAGCCGTATAGCCCATGTCGCGAATGATTTTTACCGTTTCCATACCGTCCATTTTCGGCATCATATGATCCATGAAAATTATATCGTACACATTACCGTCTTTGACTTTATCAATAGCTTGAAAACCGCTTATGACTGTGTCGATTTCAAGCTCATATTGTGCCATTAAGCCTCTGGTGACATAAATGTTTGATTCAGAGTCATCGACGATCAAAACCTTGCCATAATGCATCGATTCATAAACTACACTTGCTTTCTTTATATTTCGCAACCCGGTGAGCTGGAAATCCTCAAGGCTTCTGGCAAGCTCAGGACCTATTGCCTTTGCACAGGTCCTTCTTTGAGGGAGATGCACCGTGAAAAGAGAACCTTTATCAAGCTTGCTTTCAACAGTGATCTCACCATTCATCAAATGCAGCAGATCACGTGTTATGCTCATTCCGAGACCCGCCCCTTCGGTAGTGCGGTTTGCCTCCAGATTAAAGCGTGTGTATTTATCAAATATCCTGCGTACCTCGCACTTTGTCATACCATGTCCGGTATCGCGAACGCTGAAGATGAATGTTAATTCATCTCCTACTCCGTCGTCTTTGATCGCAAAAGAGAGTACTACTTCTCCTGAATCGGTATACTTAAATGCGTTAGAGAGCAAATTGTTGAGAACCTGCTTGATACGAAGCTCATCACCGTAGAGTGTTGCCGGGATTTTCTCATCGACCATGAGTATGAACTGTATCGCTTCAGAACCGGAACGCATGAGATTGAGCACCACAGTGTCATAGATCAAGCTTGCAGTTTCATAGACCGATGGTAAAACCTCCAGCTTGCCTGCTTCGATCTTGGATAAGTCCAGAATGTCGTTTATTATACTAAGAAGCATATCGCCTGAGTTGTATATAGTGATAAGCTCCTCTTTTTTCGTTGTATCATTGCCGGCTTTCTGTATGAGGATTTCTGTCATACCCAAAATCACATTCATTGGCGTACGGATCTCATGACTCATATTAGCTAAGAAAGCAGACTTAGCGATATTTGCAGCCTTAGCTTCTTCGGCAGCTACATTAAGGTTGACAGTCAAATCGCTCAGACGGCTAAATGTCTCATTTGCGGTACGCGCAAGATCGCCGATCTCATCATTGCGGTCGGTCCCGTAAATAGTACCTGAATCTTGTTCAACATCAGCTACACTTTGAGTAAATTCTCCCAGTGGTCTGAAAACCAATCGCCGGAGTAACAGGGTACTTAGAACGACATATAACAAGAATGCCAGAACTACGGCACTGACGGGCGGCAGGATACTGGATAAATCAAATAGAGCGCTTGTATCATAAAAAGTAATAGCAAGCCAGTTAGTGTTTGGTATTGGTGCGATCGATAGAAAACGGTAGTCACCACCCGACAATCTGATGACCTCCGGCTCTGTGCGCCTGCCGAAATAAATCGACGGATTTCTCAGATATGTATTGTTTATTACAGAAACGAAGTTTGCATCAGTGTTGATTGAAAGAATGTGCCGGTCTTCCGACGTGAAAAAATCCGGGTTTGGCTCATTACTGTCTATCTTGATGATCCCGTTATAATCAATGACAAAACCTCTGACGCTCTGACCGTAATATAAGCCGAACATATCATGAAATACCTCGTCGAACTCAAGTGCGGAAGAGAAAACGCCCAGAACTTCTCCGTCTTTAATGACCTTATGATTGATCCACAAGCGCTGCGTATCCGTACAGGTACGTGTGCCGATACTTAATGTAAAATCAAAAGCAGAGCTCTTTGCTGCAAAGAACCAATCATCAAAACTGTCTGTGGAGTCCAGTTCCCTTAAAGGATTAAACTCTGAAAGGGGAGCGTCTCTGTCGATATAATACTCATTTAAGGACTCGTTTATTGCAAAACTCAAACTGTACGTTTGCAGCATTTCTGTAAACAGCATCATTTTCTGATATGCCGCTTCTCTCTTTTCCGGGTTCTCTTCATCAGCAAACCACTCGATCACAACATTTGACTGAGAGACATTTCGCGCCAACATTATTTCATTATTTAAGTGCGAACCGATTATGTCCACCGACTCCATTGTATAAGAGCGAGCATAATCAATAGCAGCACCATCCGCTACACGATATATCATAGTGCCGCAGACAGCTACGGTTATGCCGAGGATAACAATAATAAACGTCATGTTCAAAAGATTAAAGCGAGCAGCAAGCTTGTTTCTTCTGCCTTTTCTTTTGCTTGTGGTATCTGATAACTCAGTATTGCTCATAATAATGACCATTCCTTCAAATCACGTGTTGCACATTTTCTTGCATTTGAAACCAACCTAAAGCATATCATAAAACACACACAGTTTGCAATATAGTCAGTATAAGCATTTTTTTTTGACATTACTTGTCATATATTATAGAATCAGGTTGCAATACGGATAAAACTAATAAGACTGGTTAGCCTTATGAAAACTCTAAAAACAATATTTATACTGCTTTTGATTTTCGGATTACTCGGATCACTTGCCGGGTGTTCAAGTGCGAATAAAGAGCAGATAGTCGTTGGGTCAAAAGACTTCCCGGAACAAGATATTTTGGGACAAATGCTGAGGCTGATGATCGAATCTAATACAGATTTCTCGGTAGTTCTCCTGGATAATATGGCAACACATGTTATATGGGCAGCAGTGAAAACCGGAGCAATCGATGTATATGTGGACTATACAGGCACGTTTTATGGAAATTACTTGAATTTGACCGAACATAAAAGCGCTGAGGAAGTACTTGAGATTTCCAGAGCGTTAATGATGGAGAGGTACGATCTCAAAGTACTCGAGCCTTTTGGATTTAACAATACTTACAGCCTTGCAGTGAGGCATGACACTGCCGAACAATACGGTTTAAAAACATTTTCTGATTTGGCAGAGGTATCTTCAAACCTTATCTTTGGCGGCAGTGCGGAGCTCATCAACAGAAGCGACGGTCTCACAAACCTGAAAATAACCTATGACATGTCATTTAAAGAGGTAGTGGTACTGCATCTGGATCAACGCTACACAGCCATAGCAAATAACGAGATTCAAGTGACCGAAGCATTTTCTACAGATGCCTTGCTGACTGAATATACCTTGGTTGTGCTTGAAGACGACAAAAACTATTTCCCTCCATACCAGGGTGTAGTGACTATCCGTAACGAGATAGCAGAAAAGCATCCCGTGCTTGTGGAGGTACTTAGCTTGCTTTCAGGCTTGATATCAGATGATACAATGCGTGACCTCAACTATAAAGTAGAAGTACTCGGGCAAGCACCAAGCGAAGTCGCAGAAAACTTCCTACGAGAACAGAATTTGATAAGATAGTATAAGATAATAAAAAAGTACGAAACGTCAAAATGACGTTTCGTACTTTTTTATTACCAATAATTTACATCGAAGCCAACTGCCGTTGCATCTGATCCTGATTTGAAGCGTTCTTTTGTGCTGTATCCCTCGTTATATCACCGTTACGCAATAGCTTCATGAGGAAAGCATCCATACCGATCATACCCTCCTGAGCGGAAGTCTGAATAACACCGTCGATCTGATGCGTCTTCCCCTCACGGATAATATTACTTATTGCATTATTGACATGCATGATCTCAAAGGCAGGGATAGACTCACCTGCAACATTTGATAAAAGCCTCTGTGAAACGACAGTACGAAGTGACATAGAAAGCTGCACACGCACCTGCTGCTGCTGCTCAGGTGGGAAAATATCAATAACACGGTCGATCGTATTCGCTGCACCTACTGTATGCAAAGTCGAAATGACCAGATGCCCGGTTTCTGCGGCTGTGATAGCAGTTTTGATAGTCTCATGGTCACGCATCTCACCCAGCAAAATGATATCAGGAGCCTGCCTGAGGCTTGCACGGAGCGCATCCATATATGAATAAGTATCCGTAGCGATCTCACGCTGACTTACAAGGCTTGCTTTATCCCTGTGCAGGAATTCTATTGGATCCTCAAGAGTTATGATATGGGAGTTTCTGACCTTATTAATAGCATCTATGATACAAGCAAGTGTTGTCGACTTACCACTACCAGCAGGACCTGTCACAAGCGCAAGACCGTTAAGCAAAGACGCAATGCTCATTACTTCTTCCGGTATCAGCATTTCCTTATAGTCGGGGATATTAAACAGTACGACACGGATGATAGCAGCCATCGTACTGCGCTGGCGATATGTGTTGACCCTGAAACGTGCAACACCGGGCACAGTGATTGGAAAATCATCATCCCCGCCCTCAAGATACCTGTCCATAGGTCTGCGAGCCAGCTCATATAAGCTGGTGATCAGCTCTGCAGCATTATCAGGCTTGACGAAATCGCCCTCTTGCGGGATCAAAACACCATTTTTCTTAAATGTGATTTGACGACCTGCACCTATGAAGATATCGGAAACATTATCTTCAACAGCACGCTTTAACCAATCTAAAACAACTTGACTACCACTCATTCTTCAATATCTCCTGACCAAACATTTATGGAGTCATCAAACGTCCATACATCTGTATCTCGCATGCGCCAACTTAAAATATCAAACGAATCATCACGGATCACCAGATTGACATAAAGAGCCTTTATCGGGGAAACCGGACAATAATAATATATCGTCTCAACACCAAGCTCTTCATCCCATCCGGAAAGTATCTCTATTCCGTGTGATGATGACGGAACAGTATCTGCGGTTAGGATATCTATCAATATCTGCTCTGCAAGAAAATCTGCCTCATAGTATCCTGTAACCAGATTAAGTTTTGCATCAACAATAGACCTCTCGTTGTTTGCAACAACAAAGGTGATTAGTGAAAATATGGTAAGACAAAGCACAGCAAACACAAGCACCATCGATGCACTGCCGACGCCTATCCCACTTCTACTCACTATACTTCACCCCCTATCCACTGCGTGTAGCCACCGGAAAAGCAACAAGCACTTCATCGGTAGTTTTTGAAACAGTTAAAACACCTGTTACCAAAGAAAAATCATCTGGGCTCTGCGGTGGATAGCTCCTAAGATTAAGAACATAACTTGCCGTGGATTCATCACTGAGCTGCCAGGAACTATCATAATATATAACAATGAAATCGGATTGATGACCACCGGATGCGGAATCAGCACCCATAATACGGGCAACTGCGGCTAAATCACCATCGACCGCTTTAAAAACCTCCGCAGCACTTTCCGCCCTAAGGACAGCATGGCTTGTAGCTTGTGAATCATTGGCAGTAAAATACGCGGCTGTTAGTATCCTAATACACGCCGCAGCACATACCGCAAAAACAGCTATGACTATAAGTTGTTCAATTAAGAAAAGAGTGGATTTTGAACGATGTGTCATCTTAAAAAGACCATTCCTTTTGAATTGTTGTAGAACATCTCTACAGCGAAGGAGCTATCATCCGATAACTTCATTCAGGCTGCCGCGTGGTGACAATAACAAACTCTTATCGCCGACTGTGACCCTGATAAGACCGTAGCTGACTTCCTCAAAATGTAAATCATCGATCGCAACGATCCGCACTCCGTCACCCGGAGTGAACTCGAGCCTTGCTTCGCTAAAAAGCTCAAATACCCAACCGTCATAATGATAAATTATCGTGTTGAACTCTAAATCATGTAAATGCTCGACGATAAAAAGTGCAGGCCTACCATCAAAATAATCGACCTTGATGCTATCTGCATCATCGAAGTTTTTTGTTTTTGTCCAAACATAAGCAAGTGCCGTGTGCTCATATTGTCCTTCTCGCGAGATGTCATTTACATTCCTGTAAATACCCGCACCAAGCATCAGCACCATGAGTATAGAAAACGCAAAAGTGCTGAAAATTATAAGAACAAAAATTGTATCGATGCTACGACCTCGTGAGATCTTGTTCATAAAGGTACCACCGTTATTTCAGGAAGGATGTTTGACGCAAAAATCCTGTAATGCACTGCATACATTGTCCTGTCGATGAAAACACCGAAATGCTCTTCGACATACTCAATACTCTCCGGATATCGCCCCTCGATCGCATAACACATTACGACAGCACGACGCAAGCTGTCCTCAAGGATACGTTGCCCTTCAGCACGACTTGACTCCTCTGTCTGGCGTAAACCGGAAATGACCATCGCCATTATAGCGACAGTAAAAAGAACAGGAAGAAGAGCCCCACGAAGAAAATCCAAAGCGCTTTTTCTATATATACTTCTTTTCTTTCCCATAAGATAAAATCCTATCCGATCGATGTCATGATACCCATGAGCGGCAGCATGACCGATAAAAGAATAACGCCAACAATAACTGAAGAGAGAATAACCAGAGTCGGCTCGATCCTGCCAACGATCCGGTCGATACTGTCTCGAACATCTATATCACTTCTGCGGGCGATTTCAGACATCGCAAGATCAGCCTTACCACTGACGCTACCTACAGAAAGCATCTTGCCGTCCTGTAATGATAAGATACCTGCACCGCATAGAGCTTCCGAAAGGGTCTTTCCTGCATCCAGAAGCTTTACACACTTTTTATGTTTATTATCAACAGCTCTGGATCCGCCGCTGACTGCCGCTGCAATATCTATAGACTCTGCAGTATCAAGTCCGCTTGCCATACCGAGTGTCATAGCAAAAACAAAACGTGATGAAGCGATCTTACCGAAGACACCGCGACTGCCCCAGATATTTGAAAACATACGTCCCAAACCTCTGCGGATCGGAGGGATGATCCACATTATCAGGAAGAAAATGAATATAGCGCCGATCACCATAGCAATACCCACTGCAGCATTACCGAGCCAACTGCCAAACTGCATAAGTCTGATAGCGATAGGATCCATTTGAGTACCAAGACGGCTGAATATATCGTTGAAGATAGGCAAGACCTGAACTATCAGGATAAGCACAACAACGATCATCAGTACAAGAAGCACGGCAGGGTAGAGCACCGAGTTCTTAATGGTCACAGCAAGTCGTGTTTGCCTCTCGTAGTATTCAGAGAGAGCATTTAATGTCTGCACAAGCCGCCCGGTTTTTTCTCCGACCTCAACCATATGTACCATGTATCTCGGGAAAACAGCAGCCTCCTTAAGCGCAGTCGAAAACGGATTGCCCTGCATCAGTGTGTCGTGAAGGATCTGCATAATGGCTTTTGCATCCTTACCCGACTCGTCCTCCTGTATTACTTGAATACTGTCGCTTATTGTCAGTCCGGCATCAAGCAACATAGCAAGCTCCGAGCAGAGCATAGAAAGGTATGTGTTATTAAGAGTCTTAGCTTTCATGGTACAACTCCTTTATTAAAAACATAAGAAAAATATAGAATACATTATAGAGGAATATTATCGTGCTTGCAAGTGTTTTGGCTGTTTCAAACGCATATCATTGTAACATTTCTGTGAAGCTTTTCCTCAAGGATTTGTGTGTTTTAACTGCAGCTTTGAAGTCAAGAGTTTCGATTTGCCAAATCAAATCATCACATTCCGCAAAAACTCTCAATCTGTCTATGAATGAAATACAGTCAGCATCGCTGCTTTTTAAGAACGGTTCCAGCTCCTTAAGCAACTCAAGCGCAGCCTTAGCATCAGCTCCTGCATCCTCATCGAGATCATACTCCTCATCAATAAGTGGTCTCAGTTCAGCAAGAACAGTGTTGAGTTCATCCTCGAGAACACTCATCTGCTCTTCTGATATATCTCTATCATCACTCTTTAGAGTGGTTTCAATAGACTTTACCGCATTAGCCAATGACTTCTTGCCAAGTTGACTTGCATTTGACTTAAGGGTATGGACAAGTCTGTGTGCCAGTTCATGATCTTCCGATTCCAATGCGCCTTTTATCTCATTGAATCTATCGTTATTAGAAACAACAAAATTACGCACCAGTTTCTTATGAAGCTCCTCATCGGTCATCCTCGATAGAGTATTATCATTACTCCGTGATGATGTATTAAGATGGTTTTGTAAGCAGTGCCACAAGTCTTGTGACCTGAACGGTTTTCCGAGGCAATCGCGAATTCCTACATTTGCATAATTTATCCTGTCGATCGGCATGATATTTGCTGTTATAGCGATTATAGGAATGCTTTGATCCAACGCCAGTATTTTCTTGGATGCTTCAATACCGTCCATGACAGGCATGTGCATATCCATAAGGATCAAGTCAAACTGCTTTCTGCCTTCCTGAACACGATTCTTAACCATATCCAGCCCTACTTGACCGTTTTGAGCCAAAACTGTCTTTATCCCCGCACGTGAAAGGTATTCGGTTATCACGATCTGGTTCATGGTATTATCTTCACAAAGAAGAACCTCTCCGTCAAATGTCGGAACTTGCATCTCACTCTGTTGATTCTCCATGTTTAACAGACCTTCATCGGTTGTTTCGATCGTATCGAATGCGACCTCAAAACTGAATTCGGTCCCTACTCCCGGAGTGCTCTTCACGATGAGATTTGAACCCATCATTTCCAATATATTTTTTGTTATTGCAAGCCCAAGCCCGGTGCCGCCATATTTGCGTGTTGTTCCCGAGTCTGCTTGTGAAAATGGTGAAAATATCCTTTGGATCTGCTCTTCCGTCATACCGATCCCGGTGTCCTTGACATTTACCATCAAACCTATGCTGTTTTCACTCTTTTCCTTTATGGACGCATTAAAACTTATCGAACCCGCATTGGTAAACTTGACTGCGTTGGACAAAAGATTGACAAGGACCTGACGAAACTTTGTCGGATCGCCCAAAGGCATTTCTCCTTCCGGTTGATCCACGGAAAAAGTGACCTCTAAATCTTTGCTTATCGCCTTTGGCAGGATTATAGTA
>Ga0123356_10003593_pt1 | contig 16197 bp, 8 predicted proteins | sample TergutEmb28metaG_2_FD_92546 | JGI IMG/M metagenome (GOLD analysis project Ga0123356, IMG submission 92546) | Embiratermes neotenicus P3 segment gut microbial communities from Petit-Saut dam, French Guiana - Emb289 P3 | ecosystem: Host-associated > Arthropoda: Insects > Digestive system > Gut ...
GAAATTCTACCTTGCCGGCCGCCTCAGGAAATGCGGCGATTTCCGGAGCGAGCGGGCGAAACCAAGGAGCGGCTCGATTACCCCCATCTTTAATTATTGACGTCATTATCGCCAGCGCAACCCAGACCGTGCCTTCCCTTTGTCTACGAGGGCCTTCGAAAAGGTATGCCCCGCACGGTGTGGTGATCAAGAGCGGCAAAACCAGGAGCGGGCGTATTTCACGAACCATTCCGTCGTTCCGTCGCCTGCGGTTGACGGAACCGCCTCTCATGCCAGAAACTCTAAGCAACCGTTTGCCATGAGTCTTACCCGCCGGTCTTTCATTCTTCTTTCGGCCGCAGCCGGGGCGCATCGGGCCTTTGCCCAGGGGGTGGTGCCGCGCTCGGTAAAGCCGCAAGCAAAACCCGCGCCCTCGGGCCGCCCGTTTGACGCGCATTTTGTCGACGTCGCGCGTGAAGCCGGACTGCTTGCGCCCACCATTTACGGCAATCCCGATTACCACGACTACATCCTGGAAGCGACCGGCTGCGGCTGTGCCTTCATCGACTACGACAACGACGGCTGGATGGATATCTTTATTCTGAGCGGAACTAGACTCGACGGCAATCCCAAGGAAGCCAGCAATCGTTTGTACAAAAATAATCGCGATGGAACGTTTACGGACGTTACCGAAAAGGCCGGCCTGCGCGCAACCGGCTGGGCTTCGGCCGTGTGCGTAGGCGATTACAACAACGATGGATTTGAAGACCTCTTCGTCACCTACTACGGGCACAACAAACTTTATCGCAACAATGGCGACGGCACGTTCACCGAGGTAACCAAAGAAGCGGGGTTACTGGAAGATCGAACCCGCTGGGGGGCCGGGTGCACGTTCGTTGACTACGACCGCGACGGCCACCTCGACCTGTTCGTCTCCAATTACGTTCAGTTCGACTTTACCCATGTGCCCAAGCCCGGCACCAACAGCAATTGCAATTGGAAGGGGGTTCCGGTCGAGTGCGGCCCGCGCGGCCTGCCCCCCGGCTATCACTCGCTCTATCACAACAATGGCGACGGCACGTTTACCGACGTCAGCCGGAGTACGGGAATTTCCGAGCTTCACGAGAGCTATGGCATGACAGCGGTCGTCGCCGATTTCAACGAGGACGGCTGGCCGGATATTTTCGTTGCCTGCGACTCGACGCCTAGTTTAATGCTCATGAACACCGGCAAGGGCAGGTTCACCGAAGAAGGCGTGCTGCGCGGTGTGGCCCTAAGCGATGACGGAATGGAACAAGCCGGCATGGGCATTGGTCTGGGCGACTACGACCTCGACGGGCATCTCGATATCTTCAAAACCCATTTTTCCGAGGACACCAACGGCCTTTATCACAATGACGGCACCGGAAATTTCGAAGACGTCACCCGCCAGGCGAAGATCGGCGTCGAGACCCGCTACACCTGCTGGGGCGCCGGCATGGTTGATCTCGATAACGACGGCTATCCGGACCTGTTCATGACCACGGGCAGCGTTTATCCGCAGCTCGAAAAAACCCTTCCCCAATATCCCCACAAGGGCCCGCGCGTAGTTTTCCGCAACCTCGGGAATGGCGTTTTCGAAGAATTGATCGACCAGGCTGGACCGGGGATCGCGGCGCAGCACTCGAGCCGGGGCTGCGCCTTTGGCGACTTCGACAATGACGGCGACCTGGACATTCTGGTAGTAAATCTCAATGAGCCGCCCTCGCTTCTGCGTAACGATCTAAGGGGCTTCCATCACTGGTTGAAGGTCAAGCTCATCGGCACGAAGTCGAACCGCAGCGCCATTGGCGCGCGAGTCATTGTTCACTACGGCGGGAAACGGCAGGCGCAGGCCCTCACCAGCCAGTCGAGCTTCTATTCCGCCAACGACCCGCGGCTGCATTTCGGATTGGGAGCGGAAAAAACTGCGGATATCGAAGTTCACTGGCCGAACGGGCTGGTCGAACGACTCAAGAACGTTCCCGCCGATCAACTGGTGGTCCTCAAAGAAGGCGCGGGGATGGTGTCTTCCGCCCCGGGGCCAGGGGCTAGTCTTTAAGCCCGCAAAAAACGAAAATCGGCTGTAAGTACGAGCAAGATCAGCAACATCGATTTTGCTTGACAGTGTTCTCAGCCGGGGCTACTGTATTCACGATCTCGGGTAAACGTTTGCTCGCACATTTAATCCTTTTTCTCGGCAACTTCCGCTCAGGCGCAATACGGCAGCAAAGTTCAAGGGTTTCCGAGCGGCGCCGCGGTTTCTGGCACTTCTGTGACATTGCTGAACGTCGAGTCCAAAGCGGGATCAAGACCAGCGCCACCGGCAACTATCGATGTGGACCCCTTTATGGCTGATGGGAGCAACTTCGGCAAAGTGGTCACCGCGCTGCCTGCGCGGCAACTGGAATTGCAGGCTAAATTTATCTTCTGAAAAAATTCGACTCTCAGGCTGCGACTGTGGCGGCCTGGCGGTCTGGCCGTTCAGTAGTTCGAGGTGAGTTATGAGTTTTCCCAAGCACGTGTCCCGGCGTCAATTTCTGTCCGCAGCCACGGCTTCTACGGCGGCATCGGTGGTCGCGCCGCCGGTACTGCGGGCGGCGCTAACGACTCCCGCCAAGTACGCAAGCGCCCTTGACATCGGCGCCGCCCGGGGGCTCCCCGCCTGGCAGGATCAGGGGGTAATCAACACCGCGAGTTCGCCTTACGCCAAGCTGCACAGCGTGCCCGTCCGCGCGGTGACGATCGAAGAAGGCTTCTGGTCGAAGCGCCGCAAGGCCAACGTCGAACGCAGCATTCCCACCATGCACGATCAGCTCGAAGCCCACGGCCGCATGGACAATTTCCGCCGCCTGGTTCGAAAAAGCCCCGCTCCTCAGAAGGGTCCGTATTTTTCCGACTCGGATATTTACAAATGGATCGACGCGGTGGGATGGGCTCTCGCGTCCGACTCTCTGCCTGAACTCCGCCGGACCGCTGACGCGATGATTCGCGAAGTGGTCGCCGTCCAGGAGCCGAACGGGTATCTAAACACCTACTACCAGGACGACCGCGTTCCCCAGCGCATGAGTGAGCACGATCAGGAGGTTGGGCACGAGATGTACTGTCTTGGCCACATGATTCAGGGCGCGCTCGCCTACTATCGCTCGACTGGCGACACCAAGCTGCTCGACGCGGGCGCGCGCATGGTCGACAACTTCGTGCTGCCAGACTACGGTCCCGGGCCGAACCAGAAGCCGATCATCTCCGGCCATCCCGAGATCGAGATGGCGCTCATCGAACTTTACCGCACGACCGGCAGGCGGCAGTACGTTGAGCTCGCCGGTTACATTTTGCATGGCGACGACCGCTCGAAGATCGCGCCGGAGCGCATCGTTTACATGTTCTGCGGCGCTCCGTTCACCTCTCGCACCAAACTCGAAGGCCATGCCGTGCGTGCCATGTATGCCTGTTGCGGCGCCACCGATTACTACCTGGAAACCGGCGATTCCGCCTACTGGAAGGCTTTGAACGCCTTGTGGGAGGACCTGACGCGCCGACAGATGTACATTACCGGCGGAGTTGGCGCGCGTGCGCAAGGGGAGGCGTTCGGAGCTCCCTACGAACTGCCGAATGCGCAAGCCTACGGCGAGAGCTGCGCCGCCATTGGCAACTTGATGTGGAACTGGCGCATGCTGGCGGCGTCGGGCGAAGCGAAATTTGCCGACGTTATCGAGCGCGCTCTCTATAACGGCATCAACTCCGGCATGTCGCTCGACGGGACTACGTATTGCTATCGCAATCCGCTGGCATTCGATCCGGCCTCCTTCGACGGTTTCCGGGGCAGCCCCAACATTCGCAATCCCTGGTACGACGTCACCTGCTGCCCGCCCAATCTGGAGCGGACATTTTCTTCTCTTCCGGGATATTTCTACAGTACAAGCCGAGACGGAGTGTATGTTCACCTGTACGACAATTCGGTTCTCGATTGGCATTTCGAAGACGGAACGCCAATCAAAGTCGAGCAGAAAACGAATTATCCCTGGGAAGGCGCCATCAAGCTGACCGTGAGCCCGGCTGAACCGAGGGAATTCACGTTGTTCGCGCGAATCCCCGGCTGGGCGAGCGGCGCTTCGGTTGCCGTGAACGGCAGACCGGAATCCGCCGTCAAAGCCGGAGAATACCTTCCGCTGAGACGGACCTGGAAACCGGGGGATGCGGTCACGCTCGATTTTCCGATGCACACCGAAATCGTGGCTTCGAACCCGCGGGTGGCGGAAGATCGCGGCAAGGTGGCCGTCCGGCGCGGCCCGATTATCTTCTGCATGGAAGGGGCCGATCAGACACCGGGAGCGGCTCTCGGAGACATGAGCATCAGTCTGAACGAGCGGTTGGGAAAAGACTTCGCGAGCGAATACAAAGCCGACCTTCTCGACGGCGTAATCGTTCTTCACCACCGGGGCAGCGTGTTTGAAGTCTCATCCGTCGAAGAGGCCCTGTATATGCCCGCCAGCTCCACTCCGGCGAAAACACGCCCAGACACGCTCACGTTTATCCCGTATTATGTCTGGGCCAACCGCCAGCCCTGCGGCATGGAGGTTTGGGTGCCGTACGCGCGTACGTGAGGAGAGTCGAACCAGAGAAATTTCTCGAACCGGGAAGGGAGTCGGTGCGGCCGGCTGCATACCTACATTTCTGTATTTGAACAGGATGAATCGATACCCAAGGCTCAGACGGAAGTATCTGATCGCCTCAATTCTTCTTTATTCGGCCGCCCTCCAGCTTTCTGCGCAGCAGGACGGAAAACCGAAGTCGCCTCCGGTTCCCGGCCCCATGCTCGCCCAGGGCACCATCACGCTCGACACTCGCGATTTTGAGCTGGTGCTGGTTCGTTCTTCGCAGACGGTGGCGGCGCTCAAGCCCAAATCGGATCCGGACTTTGATTTCGCGCCCGGCGACATCCTGGCCGAGCGTTCGCACGATGGTTACTTTCACCTGGGCGATCTGACATTGCGCCTGCGGTCTCGGGGTTCGTCAACGTGGAAGAATTACTCGACGGCGGCGAAGCGCGCTCCGCTCGCCGAGTTGCCGCGATCGCGAGATATTCTTGCCCGCGCGGATCTTGCGCCCGAGCTTCCGGGGGATCTTCCGCTGGAGATCATCCGTACGTGGGCAAGCGAAGATGGCAAGCTGGTGCTGCGCTTTGCGCTCAAAAATAAGTCCCAAGAACCGGTCGAGATCGGCGCGCTCGGCATTCCGATGATCTTCAACAACGTGCTGAACAACCGGTCGCTTGAAGAAGCCCATCGGAAGTGCTCGTTTTACGATCCCTATATAGGCGAAGGTGCCGGATATCTGCAGGTCACGCGGCTCAGCGGCAAAGGGCCGGCGCTCCTGGTCGTTCCCGACGGCGAGACGCCCTTCGAGGCCTACAATCCGATTCTTGATCGTCCCAATCGTTGGGGAGCAAAGCCGGTTTTCACCGATCCCACGCCGCGCGGCATCACCTTTGAGGGCTTTTACGAATGGATGGTTCACAGTCAGGCTTACGCGGAGAACGAATGGAAAGACGTGAGGGAATGGAATCCGGCTAGCTCCTTCACGCTTGCGCCGGGCGAGTCGAAGACTTATGGTGTCAAATTTCTTCTGTCGGATTCCATTCGCTCGCTCGAGCGGACGCTTGAGCGAAACCGCCGGCCGGTCGCCGTCGGAATTCCCGGTTACATTCTGCCCACCGACATCGACGGCCGCCTTTTCCTGAAATATCCGCTGGCGGTGAAGTCGCTCAAGGTTGAGCCGCGGGGCGCGCTCTCAGTCGAGCCAAAGAGCGGAGTCTTCACAGGCTCGGTGAGTTCGCGGACGCCTCTCGACGCCGGTTGGGCCGCGTTCGCCGTCCGAGCCCACGAGTGGGGCCGCGCCCGCCTTACCGTCACCTACGCCGACGGTTTGGTCCAAACCATCCACTACTTTGTTATCAAGCCCGAACCGGAAGTGGTCGCCGACATGGGTCGCTTCCTCACGACAAAAGACTGGTTCGTCGATCCTGGCGATCCCTTCCATCGCAGCCCTTCGGTGATGACCTACAACCGCGAGCAGGACAAAATCGTCCTCGAGGACAGCCGTGCCTGGATTGCGGGCTTGGGCGACGAAGGCGGGGGCGGAGGCTGGATCGCGGCCATGATGAAAGAACTCGTCGAGCCGGACAAACAGGAGATCCGAAAGCTCGAGCAGTTCGTCGACGGCGTCCTCTGGGGAGGATTGCAATACAAAGACGGCGAACACCACTACGGCGTCCGCAAGAGCCTGTTTTACTATCAGCCCGAAGAAATGCCGCAAGGTTTTTACCGCAGCGATTTCAACTGGAGCAGCTGGACCAGCTGGAACAAGAAAACCTCCGGGCAGGTGGACCGGTCCTATGATTACCCGCACGTGGCCGCAGCTTATTGGGTGCTCTACCATCTCGCGCGCAACCATCCGGGACTGGTCACGAATCACCCGTGGGATTGGTATCTGAACCAGGCCTATGAGACCTCGATGGCCATGACCCGATACGCGGAAGGACTGGCGGTATTCGGACAAATGGAAGGCACGATCTTTCTCCAAATTCTGACCGACCTCCGCCGGGAGGGGATGGACGGCAAGGCCAGCGATCTAGAAGGACAGATGCGCGCCCGCGCCGATCGCTGGAACCGCGAACCCTATCCCTTTGGCAGCGAAATGCCCTGGGATTCGACCGGCCAGGAAGAGGTCTATGACTGGACCAAGTATTTCGGCTACAACGACAAAGCCGGGGTCACCCTGAACGCAATTCTCGGCTACGATCCCGCGATTCCGCACTGGGGATACAACGGGAGCGCCCGCCGCTACTGGGACTTCATATTCGCCGGTGGCGCCCGTCGGCTCGAGCGCCAGCTTCACCATTACGGATCGTCGCTCAACGCCATCCCCCTGCTCGCGGAATATCGCGAGCATCCCGATGACTTTTACCTGCTGCGCGTCGGTTACGGCGGAACCATGGGAGCACTGACAGACATCGATCAGCAAGGTTTTCCGTCCGCCGCGTTTCACTCTTTTCCCGACATGCTGAAGCCGGATCCGATCACGGGAGACTATGGGCCAAACTTCTTCGGCCACGCATGGGACACGGCCACCTACGTCGTGGACCATCCAATATTTGGATGGCTGGCTTTCGGGGCGAACACCGCGGCAGACGGTAAGACCATTCGCATTACGCCGCTCGATTCCGCACGAACGCGCGTATACATTGCTCCGCTCGGGCTCTGGCTCTTGCTCGATGCCGGCACATTCGAGAACCTAGGGATCAATCCTCAAAACGGCGCCGTACGGGTTGGACTCTCCCCCGCAACCGAATTCGCATCCGCCGCTCATTTACGCGTCGAGCAGCCGGCCAAGGTGCCAGACGTTGGAACCTATCACCCGGCCCGGCCGCTTACCCTCGAGCGCGGCGCATATACTGTACCGCTCGAAAGCCAGGAGACTTGGGTCGAACTTCGTGCGGAAGGGAAATGACGTGAGTTAGAGTGTTTGAGTTGGTGTAAACTGCCCCGAGGTGAACGATGGATCGACGTACATTCAGTCGCAGTGTCGCAGGAGTCCTGATCTCGACCTTGAATCCCACGCTTGGATCGGCCTCCATGCAAACCGATCCGATGCCCAGCGATAAACGGACGGCTCCTTCGTTCGACCTTTCCGTCATGCTGTGGACGGTTTTTCGGAATTTGCCTTTCGAGGAGCGCCTCGAAAAAGTAGCCGCCGCCGGATACCGGAATGTGGAGCTGGTCGGAGAATACGGCAAGTGGTCGGATGAAGACTTTGAGCGGGCCAATCGCAAGCGAAAAGCGCTCGGCATTACCTTCGACTGCACCGCCGGACTGAAGCACGGCCTCTCTAACCCCGCCGATCGAGATGATCTCGTTGCCGAGCTCGGCCGCACCATTCCAGTCATGGAGCGGCTCGAATGCCCTGCCATCATCCTGCTTTCGGGAAACATCGTTCCGGGAATGTCGATGGAAGCGCAACAGCAAAGCTGCATTGATGGCTTAAAGGCTGCGGCCCAACAGGTCGAGGGAAAGGAAATCCATGGCAAACCTGTGCGGATCCTGCTCGAAAATATCGATCCGGAAGAGAACCCGCGATACTTTCTGACTTCGGTTGCGCGTGGACTTGAAATCGTCAAGGCAGTCAATCATCCGCAGGTCGAATTTCTTTATGATTTTTTCCACGAGCAGATTGCCGAAGGCAACCTGATCGAAAAACTAGAAAAAAATATCGAGCACATAGGACTGGTTCATATCGCCGATGTGCCCGGCCGTCACATGCCGGGGAGCGGCGAGATCAATTACCAAAATATCTTTCGCAAGCTCGCCCAGCTGAACTACCAAAAAATTGTCGCCATGGAGTTCCTTCCGACCGGGGATGCGGTTCGCGAGTTGCGTGCCGCGCGTGAGATGGCGCTCGGCGCCTGAATTCAGGCCATTGGTTCACCTACTACCGGCTGACTCGTGGGCAGGTTCGACGGTCGGCGAGCTGCAACATTGGGATGGCGGACTCACGATCCCATTGCTATAGTTCGTGAATGCTTGCCCTGCTCACCACCGAGCGCCTGATTTTGCGGCCATTGCACCTTTCCGATGCGGACCAGGCGCAGCGGCTCTTCCCCACCTGGGAAATTGTTAAATATCTGAACGCAAAAGTTCCCTGGCCGTTTCCGGCAGACGGAGTTCTCAGCTTCTACCGTGACGTCTCATTGCCGGCTATTGAACGCGGGGACGAATGGCATTGGACTCTCAGGCTGAAGAATGCGCCGGATGACTTAATCGGAGCTATCAGCCTCCATCGGAGTGATCAGGTTAATCGCGGATTCTGGCTGGGCCAACCGTGGCAGGGTCAAGGCCTGATGACCGAAGCTGTCTGCGCAATCAATGATTTTTGGTTCGATGTATTGGGCTTCGACGCCCTACGCGTTCCCAAGGCGGCGGAGAATTGTGCGTCTCGCCGGATTTCCGAGAAGACTGGAATGCGGATCGTTGCCAGGTGTGAAAGTGAATACGTCTGCGGGCGCTTGTTAACCGAAATTTGGGAAATCAGCGCCAAGGAATGGCATGCGAAGAGGCGTACGTTGTACACATCTCCGGAAAACCAGCCCATCTTCCCTTACAGGTTCTAGGAAGGGGGCCAACTTAGCATTATCTCTTTAGGGAAGAGTTGCCGCCGACTCGCCAACTGGCAAGACCCGATGGGAGAGGAGCGCAATCGAGATTTTCGCTAGGATTTTGATCGACTTCACGCAGGATCTGACACGAAAGCCAGGATGCCGTTGGCGTAACCCGTCCGTAGCAACCCGCCGGCTCGGCGATGCTTTCGACTTGGGTATCATTATCGGCGACGAGATATCGAGATTGCTCGGAAGAGAGAGGGCGCTATGACGGCGACGCTTCGATCGTTGCGCATCTTGCAGAAGAACTGGAAGCTTGCCGCCATTGCAATTTTGTCTCTGTCGGTTGCAATGGCGATCGAAGTGATTTGTCTGGGCATATCGGATACCACCCTTTTGATCCCTCCTGCCGGCGCGGAGGCAAATCGGTTGGTTACGATTTACGAGCAGGCAACGGGCAAGGGCCTCGACCACGTTTCTTATCCGGACTTTGAATACTACCGAGACAACAATCACGTGTTCGCAGGGGTAGCGGCGCTGGCGGAGGAAATCTCCGTTGGCCGAATGACATTCGGCTCGCCCAGCCAGGCACAAAAGCCCCTGGTCTTGGTCGCCTCCAATCCCGTTTCTGAAAATTACTTCTCCGTGCTAGGGCTAAAGCCGTTTCTCGGGCGTCTTTTTGACCCGGGCGACAAGAATCCCAAGTCGCCTATCGCGGTGGTGACTTATTCGTGTTGGAAGCGGCTGGGATCAGATCGAGACATCGTCGGAAAACTGATCGGTGGGTTTTCCATTATTGGCGTGGCTCCGAAAGAGTTCACCGGATCTTTGTTCGGAATTAATGGCGATCTTCTGGTACCACTGTCCGGCAACGATGTTTCCCCCAAGCGTGAAGAACGCCATCTCTATCTACTCGCCAGGATGAAGACTGGCGAGAGCCGCGGGCAGGCACGGGCGGACTTGGGCGTTTTATCGCGGCGGTTGGCCATGGCATATCCGAAAGAAGAGACCGGCAGAACTGCGATCGTGGTCCGCGCCAGCCTTTTGCCGCCCGATGCGATGGGCAGCGCGGCGCTGATGTCAGCGGTGCTGCTGGCCTTCGCTTTGTTCGTTCTGTTAATCGCGTGCGCGAACGTTGCAAATCTGCTTCTGGTGATTGCGACCGGTAGGCGTCAAGAGGCGGCAATCAAGCTTGCACTGGGCGTCTCTCGCAGTCGCTTGATGCTCGACTTCCTCCGGGAAGGCGCGGTCATCTGCATTGTGAGTGGGGCGCTGGGTTATGGGCTGGCGCTTGCGGTGGTTGCTCGTTATTCCAACCTCAATGTCAATGTGCCGATGGTTGGGATTTATTCGCTCGGGCTCAAGATTCATTTGGATGGCATGGTGGTCGCGTGCACTCTGGTGCTTATGATGAGTGCGATTCTTGCGACCGGACTGCCGGCCGCGGTGTACTCCTCTTCGCCGAGTCTCACCCAGATTCTCGGGGGTGAAGTTGTGATCGGAGGGACGCGCAAGGCACTTCGGCGGAATGCGATCACTATTGCGCAGGTGGCCATCTGCACGCTGGTGCTGGTTGGAATGGGCTTGTGCGAGCGCAGCCTGTATAACCTGCGGCACGTGGATCCCGGTTTTTCCACACGCAAGATTGTGGTCGAGGCAATGTTCCCTCAAGAGGAGGGCTACTCGGAGGCACAAGGAAGAGCGCTGTACGAGAAGGTCCGCGCGACAGTGGCTGAAATACCGGGCGTCGAAGCCGTATCAATAGCGAATAACGTTCCGCTGTTTGCTTCCGGAAGCACGCCAGTGCGACGTTCAAGCGCTGACAAGCCAGTGGGGGTTGGTGCCACTACCGTGGACGAGAATTACTTCAATGCATTCGGAATTCCTGTGCTCGCGGGACGCGTTTTCATGTCCTCGGATACGACGCCAGGACCTGACATGGTCATCATCAGCAAGAAAATGGCGGAAACCTTTTGGCCGGGAAAAGATGCGGTGGGGCGCGGTCTGCTGACCGGGGATCCCCCACACCCGGCGGTCGTAATCGGCGTGGTCGGCGATGTGCAATATGACGATCTGGGTTCGCATCCGCAACCATATCTTTATTACGCGCTTGGCCAGCATTACCAATCGGGTGCGAGTGTGATTGCGAGGACAAACGGTGACCCTCATTTATGGACTGCCCGGATTGCGGATCGCGTGCGCCGGGCTGGTTTGAATTCTCTGATAACGCCGATCACATTCGAGAGCATTGAGGACCTGTCGCTTTTGCCGCAGCGCGTGGTTGCGGCATGTGCTACGGGGCTCAGCGGACTGGGACTTCTGCTTGCCGTTGTCGGTTTATTTGGTGCGATTTCTTATTCGGTGAGCGAACGAAAGAAAGAGTTTGGCATCCGCGTTGCGCTGGGAGCGAGGCCCTGGCAGTTGATGAAGGTTGTCTTTCGTCAAACCGTGGTAATCGCGGGCGCGGGCGCCATAGTTGGGACGCTGTTAGGGGTGACCACTACTGCAGTGGTTCGATCGCAACTCTATGACATAGGTGCTGTGGAGTGGAGCGTGCTGATTCCGGTGCTGGCAGCGATGTTGGGAATCTCGCTGGCGGTGGCGTACTTCTCGGCGCGGCCGTGGATGAGAGTGGATCCGATGGAAGCAGTACGGCACGTATGATGGCTGAGCTGAACTCTCTTGTGGTTGTCCACGGTACATCTAACTCAATTTTAGATCTAGAATAAACCGGTTCGCCTGCGACACTCATTCCTGAGGGAGATCTGGGCAAACGCCCCCGAAGCCAACGCCAATCCCACAGCCCCAGCGTCCTGCGCGTCCGGATTGCCGAAAAGCCTCCGAGTGCCCGATTCTGCGTAGTGAGGGTTGCGGCATGGCTCTATTTCCGAAGTGGAATCGGAGCAACTGATCCAACGATCCAACTGATCACTGCCGCCAGTGGCGCTGTGACCCGGAGGCCGGGCCGCAGACACCAGGGTGAATTTTGCGCAGACCTAGACTCGTGGCGGGGTTCAGTGCTCATCCGTTCTCTTAACCTTAAGGTTAGGGCTCAGGGAAATACTCATTGCGCATCGATTGCTCGAACAGGTCGTGCGACCGTTGCACCCTGGCCGATTCGCGATAGCGCGTGATTGCGTAAGCGGCATCTCCAATGCCTAGGTCAGGGGCGACGTCATCCCTGTCTTCGTAAACCAGACCAATTTCGCCCCACCCGTCGCGCCGCACGTTGTGTAACCGTTGAAAGAGAGCCAGAAGAATTCCGAGGCCGACCATATATCCCACAGTCATCTGGCTGATGAGGGAGATTATCTTCGCCAACATGGGTACGAGAAATCCGAGCACGAAAACCCACCATGCAATCACGGACGCGAGCTGAGATTTGCCGGGGAGATAGGAACATGCGAACGGAAGCCGCTGCCACCCGTTAAACAGCAACTCAAACCCACAACCCGACACCAGGACCTGCAGTATGACCATGCATGCGGCAATATGCCACCCGAGAACAAAAACAGCTACCAGAAACGCGAGAAAATGCACTGGAAATATGACGAACCAAACTAGGAAATGTTCTACTGCAGACAGCCACTGCTTTCTACCTTGACTCTCTGTGAGCTGAAATATCCAGTTCGCTCTCAATTCGACCGGCAGAAGAAAAGAGAAGCGCACTCCGGTTAGCATCACGAAGGAAATATCCATTGGAAGGCTGAAGATGGCAAGATGTAGAATGTGCCGCCACCCTGGCCACATATTGGTCGTGGAAGCGAGAAGGATAGTGCCCACCACAATGGCAAGTCCTGCAGCAAAATGAGCCAGCAATACCAAACGGTGCATCCGGCTGCGAGCAAAAACCTTCCAGATGAAACCAATGACCGCTTGCTCGCGTGGATCCCGGAAGATCAAATCCAAGAGATTCCGTTTCCACGATCTTGTGTGGACGATGTTGTCCTGGTTCTCGATCAGGAGTTCCTGGTAACGGCGCAGGGCGAGCAAGTAGGTTGCACCGGCAACAAAAAATGCCAAGCCCACTGCCACCAGGCCACGAATGGCCATACGAGCGACGACCGGCTGGCGGTTTCCCATTATTAGGTTATGGAGACTGGCGAACCAAACAGGCGGCGCCCATGTCCCAAGACCCGCCAGTTGCTGCAAAATGTTCTGTTGCCAGGCCTGAACGATAAAACTACAGAGTCCTGCCATTAGAAAGAATATGAGTAGGCTGGCCTGCACGTAAGGCGTGAGTCGCATTCGCCAGGCCCCCGGAACCAAATTGATGACCAAGCCCTGAATCGCGACCACGGTGAAGAAAAAGAACAAACATCCGAGGCTTGTGGACAGCGCCCGCGCAAACATATCAGCGAACAGGACAGAATATGAATCGCCCTGAATGCCGTAATTGTGCGGAGACACTATGCTCGGGGCAAGGGCGAGGGCAATCGCAACCACCATCGCCATAAAGGCAACGGAGAGAAGGCGGGCACCAAAAATCTGTTGTGGCTTGACCGGCAGGGATGCTAGCGCTTGATAGTCAGCACGGCTGGGGAACAAAGAATGCCAGGCGAGGAGCGCCAGGACTCCGGTGATTGCGAAGAGGAATGTCAGCAACGATAACTCATCCCTGACTGCAATACGGCGAAGCTCCTCCGGCGGGGCATCCACGACCCGTGGATCAAGCAACAACATCCCCGCTGGTATGGCAAGACCTATTACGCCTGCCGCCAACCTGAGTCCCTGCTCACGCGAAAACATTTCATTTTCGAACATGCTGGTGAAGAAATGTCGAGCCAGTTCGAATTGCGTTCCATGAGTCCTGCCGAGCCAATTCACGACTGCATTACCTCAATGATGCCGCGGGCCAAGCTCTGTTCATCATCCTCCCTCGTAAAGCTCGCAAATACCCCTTCCAAGGATGATTGTTCCCGTATTTGGCGAAGATGTGCAATTGAGTCGTCGGCGAGGAGGCGTCCCTTTTTCAAGATCAGTACCCGCGAACACAACTTCTCCATATCGTCAAGCACGTGCGAACAGTAAAAGATCGTCTTTCCTCGTTGGCAAAGTTCCTGCACGATGTGCCGCAACGCGATGATCATGTTTACGTCTAGGCCGGCTAGCGGTTCATCGAAGATCAGAAGTTCGGGGTCATGCATCAAGGCGCCAGAAATCAGTATCTTCTGGCGCATGCCTTTGGAGTAGGAGGAAAGCGGGCACTCTCGGTCTTCCCACAGTCCAAACAGTCTTAGGAAGCGCTCAATCTTGAACTCAAGGACTGAGTGCCTTATTCCGCGAAGCCTACCCAACAGCCGCAAGTACTCGCTTCCCGATAGAAAAGAGTAGACGTGGGGTTCTTCCGGAACGTACCCAAGCCGCTGCTGAAAGCCTGTCAAGTCATCGTTAATGTTTCGTCCATCCCAGATAATTTGGCCGTAGCTGGGTGAAAGCAGTCCGATAATCATTTTTACCGTGGTGCTCTTGCCGGCGCCGTTCGCTCCGATGTACCCGAGGGTCTCGCCTCGATCCATTGCGAAACTGACGTCGTCGACAACCGGTATGCCACTGAAACGCTTAGTCAGATGCCGGACTGCCAAGATGGACATGCTTACCTCGAAAGAATGAGTTATGGCTAAAAAAGGTCTTGCATACTTTGCGGAAGGCTATCGCGTTGCGTGGGCACGGTAAATACCTTGCGTGTGACTTCGACCTCGAAATCCATACACCGGTCGATTGCAGAAGTGCAAAAGGGAAGCCCCCGAAGTCCGTAGTCAGACATTTGGAACAAACCTCCTGGCTTATAACCCTGGACACCGATACACACTGATTGGTTCCCTCATCGACGGTCGCGCCAGACGTTCCAGCAATCTCGTGACATTGCTCGGCCATCGTATGTCTGTGCCTGGCTATGAAGTCCAGGTGCCCGCTCCGTTTCCAGGAATTAGTCCGACTCGGCTTATCTGCCGGTGAGAGCATGGGAGGACAGCGTTCCAGTCATCCATCAAGAGCGATGGAGCCTGGAGACAGACCTGCCACAAGCGCAATTGGCGCCGGCTACCGAACGCTTCGGAAGTGGTCGCAGACTCTGTCATGGGCTGCGGTTCGTCTCTACTGAAATACATCTCGTTGTGCACGTTCCGAAGACGATGTATGCCGCTAGGGCCGCAGGCGTGCAGAATCCCCCAGGACCGCGACGGTGCACATCTCCAACCTATAGAGCAGAACGGATACCATTGTCCCCCGGCCGATCCCCATTGTGTCGACAGCAACGCTGCCTCTTCAGTTAACGCGAATCGTCTCTAGGAGTCAGCAACTGACATGTCGTTGGACGTCATAATGAAACGGAAAGGTTGCTTTTGTCAAGCGCTCTGCATCTCGAACACCGAATTGCTTGAGTTCAGTAGGGACACACGGTTCTTCACGATGCCTTGGCGCTAGCTAGTAGAGAACCGCGGAACTTTCGAGACCGCGGCCGAAGTTGCGAAAGCCGCGATCGATTCTCGCCAGATTAGTGGCAGTGAACTGGGTAGGGAGTACATCAGATTCTCGCAGTTGCTTGGCAAGGAGATTTCGCGAAATTGGATGCCAAGAAGTTCATCCGCCTGCACAGGTCGGCGATTGTTTTAGGCCTGCTACAACCATGGCGCTACAAACGAGCCTGCTTCTTTCCGAACCGCCAGACAATCACGGGCTGGGGAATGGCGCATCGGTTCGTTGTGTCTCAAGCCGCTTCGTCCGCTGAAGCCTAAAACAGGTCCCCGCCCTCCGTGAGACGGTTTCCACGGCTATCTCAATGTCATAACGGCTCGTGAGCTACCAGGGCGGAGAAGAGCGGCCGCAGGGCCACTCCAGTTGCTCTCGCTGGTGGCGAAAAACAGCTTCCCCGCCGTTGCGTTGACTCCGCAGGCACCGGGAACAAAGAGGCGCGGGAATTACCAGTTCACCTTCAGGCCGAACTGAATCTGGCGCGGGTCGTAGGCCGCGGTTGCCTGGCCGGCGTTGGTAAAGAGCGGGCTTACGGCCGCCACGTTGTATCGGTTCGCGATGTTGAAAATGTC
>Ga0123356_10003594_pt1 | contig 16195 bp, 10 predicted proteins | sample TergutEmb28metaG_2_FD_92546 | JGI IMG/M metagenome (GOLD analysis project Ga0123356, IMG submission 92546) | Embiratermes neotenicus P3 segment gut microbial communities from Petit-Saut dam, French Guiana - Emb289 P3 | ecosystem: Host-associated > Arthropoda: Insects > Digestive system > Gut ...
CCACGCAAGCGTTCGTAGGCGCAGGATACAACAATCCTGATTGCGCCTACCCCGATGCTACGCCTGCGATCTCGGAAGTGGATGGAGATGGACTCGGACCTTACGTCAGCGCCCCCGGCCATACTCTAACCATCACCTCCCTGCCCGACCAGCCGGTGACCAACTATGCCTACGGCGGTCCGTCAGCCTCGGTGGCGCCTTTCAATCAGAAGACCGTCAATCGGCACTTCGGGTTTGGGACGCAGTGCACGGCCTTAAGCTCGAGCTGCACCGCGGTGTCGAGCGTCACCATCGGTGGCGTCCGGGCGAAAATTAATGGCTGGAGCGACACCCAGATCACGGTTGTGGTGCCCGCGGGTGTGCCGGCTTGCGCCATCCAGCAGCAGACACAGTACGGAGGTCCAGGCACGAAAGGAACACCCGCAAAGTGCGGCCAGCTGGTAATCACCGCGGGCAACGGCAAACAATCAGTTGACGCCGTGACCGTCACCGTCGGCGGAAAACAGCCCAAACACGTCCCTGCCAGCGCTACGATCCAGGCCGCGATCGACGCCGCTTCTCCGGGCGACCTCATCATGGTCGACCCCACGTGCACCACGACCACGAGCTCGACCACTGGAAATGCGTGCTCCGGTACTGGTGTCGGAACAATCACGAACAAGACGAACGCCACGCACAACGAAATGCTGATTATGTGGAAGCCGGTCCGGCTGCAAGGTGTCGGTGCCGCCACCACGGTCATCAACGCCAACACCTTTCCCGCTGGCAAGCTGCTCGATCCCTGGCGGCGGCATATCAACTGCCTCTTCGGTTTAACCCTGCAGGGGGTACCGTACGGTAGCTCATCTGCGTACGATCCGACCGGCACTTATTCCTGCCCGGACAACGACAACGGTACGCCTTGGGCCTATTTCACCGCCCAAGGACAGAGCGGCACATCGGGCAGCGTCCCGCAGGTTGACAGGTTACCGTTGGAGGCCACGGTCGGTTGGGACGCTTCGTTGAACGGCAACCTGGCCGAGCAATTACAGGAGCCCTCGCTCATGGGCGCTTATGAAGGTGCGGGGATCACGGTCCTGGCCAAAGGGCTGGACTTCCATGGAGCCAGTCCGTGGAACGATGGCAGTGAGGCAGGCGCGTTCCCAACCACCACTACGCTGCTTACTGGAGTGGTGAGTGACCCCGGTGGGGACCCCGGTACTCCCGGTGCTCTCGCTGTTGGCGATGGCAATTCACTCTGTAGGGATGGAAGCCGAGGGACCAACCGGTTCCCGAGCAACTTCATGTGTAACCCGTCGAGCATTGATGGGCTGAGTGTCACCAATAGTTCGCAAGGCGGTGGTGGCATCTTCGTACACGGTTGGGCGCATTTCCTGCAAATCGCGAACAACCGCGTTTACAACAATGCCGGAACACTCTCTGGCGGCATCAGCGTCGGACAGGGGGAATTTGCCCCTCCGTACATCCTGGGCAGCACCACGAACGCGGCCCCCGGCTCGTGCAGCGACGGGGCGGGATTCATAACCAATCAGCATGAACCATACTGTTTGCAGTTGCACGTAAACGTGCACAACAACATGGTGGTCGACAATTCCTCGATCGGCGACGAGTTGTTCTCTGCGACGCTGGCGGGGGGCGGTGGCGCGACTTTCTGCACCGGCAACGACTACTACAAGTTCAACTTCAACTGGGTGTGCGGCAACATCAGCGCGGGCGAAGGCGGAGGACTGGTGCATCTCGGTGAGATCCAGAGCGGTGACATCGAGCACAACTCCTTCGTGTTCAACCAGAGTAGCAACCCGACCACCCCCACAAACGGCGGCGGCATACAGGTGATGGGTACGCCAGACACGGATCCAGTTTGCTCGGGCGTTCCCGACACGGATTGCCCGCCGGGATTGAGCGACGGTACCGGCAAAGGCTTGGTGATCAATGCCAACCTGATCCAGGGTAATTCCGCCGATAGCGGCAGCGGCGGCGGCATCCGCCTGCAGCAAGTCAACGGGACTGAGGTGGGCACGTTCGCCTCTCAACCGAAAGTCTGGAACGACGCAACCATCACCAACAACATCATCGTCAACAACATGGCAGGCTGGGATGGCGCGGGAATATCGTTGCAGGATGCGTTGAACGTGAAGATCATCAACAACACCATCATGCACAACACGACCCTCGCTAGCTCGGGCGTGCTCACCGACAGTCTCGGGGCGCCCAGCGCCAGCGCACCTCCGGGGAATTGCACCATGGCCGGGCCCAGCGGACCGAACACCGCATCCTGCCCGCAGTCCGCAGGTGTGACGAGTACGCCGAACTCCTCGCTCATGGCCGCGGCCACCGGCGGGCTGACACTCACCTGCCCGAACGGTTTGGCGGGTTGCCAGGCATTCTCCAATCCGCTGCTGGCGAATGACCTGATCTGGCAGAACACGTCGTACTACGTCGGTGTGGGCAGCCTGGGGACAGGAAACCAGAACCAGCAGAACGTCGTCAATCTGTATACAGCTTTCACCACTACACTTGCTCCGACCCAGGCGAGCACTGGAGTCTGCGCGGCGAACCCCGGCAATTATTGGGAAGTCGGCGTGCGCGGCGATAAAACAATCAACGGCCACGAATCTGGATTCAGCCTCAGCCCGCAATACTCGGCGCTGACGGACGCTTCAGATTATCCTGGCGCCAACAATCTGGGATCCGATCCGGCCGTTGTCGCCCAGTACTGCAACGGCTCGCGCGTACCGCCGGAGTGCACGGCGTCCGATGGATGCGCAGGACCCCACGGGTTTGGAGTGCCTCCAGGCATCGCGGATGCCCTGTCCCCGAACCCGGTGTTTAGCCTAACTCCGTCGGCGACGGTCGATGAGGGCAACAACTGGATCAACGTCAGTTGGGGTCCGCTGTCGCTAGCAAACCCATCGATCACCGGCACGGATGGGAACTATGGCGGCGGAACTCCGCTCGGCAACTACGTCCCGGCGTCGGGATCGCCTGCGATCGACTACGTTCCTACGTCGTCGTCGACGTACGCGATTGCACCGAATACCGATTTCTTCGGTAACCCGAGGCCGGATGTGAGCAGCACGGGTATCGACGTCGGGGCGGTTGAATTCCAGTCCCAGGCCACGGCGTACGTGACGATTGAGCCAACGTCTTTGTCGTTCCCGAGTACACACGTCGGGGCGAGCAGTACTCTGACGCTGACTCTGAGTAACGGCGGCGGAGTGGCGATGAGCGGGATCACCTTAACGTTCACCCCTCCGTTCGCGCGGGCCGCCCGCGCCGCTGGCGGTAGCTGCGGCACCTCCCTTCCCCCAAGGGGAAGCTGCACGATTGGAGTTGCCTTCACGCCGACCGTGGTTGGGCCTGCGAGTGGGACCCTCACCATAACCGGCAACAACGGTGTTGTGAGTGACTCGCCTGTTTCGCTGAGCGGAACCGGCAACTAGGCTGAGATCCTGGGGCGACCGAACCTGGTCGCCCCAGGACAGCAACCCGGAAGCTGAAAATTTTGAATCGAACGAGGGCTCAAGGTGGCTGCTGAGAATTGCCCAAGTTTCTTCGAACTGAAAGTGAAAGGTAAAGGTATAAGGATTTTTTACGTCATTGTGTTGAGAAGCAATGGTCCCGGTTTCACGATCTGTGCTGGCGGAGCTTCCGATCTCGAATAAGAATCTTGGACAGTCCGAAAAGTGTGCTGGATTTCTGTCCAAGCCGAATCCCAAGTCGGCGGCTCAATTACAAGGAGCGTGGCAAGGCCCCGGTGAGAAACTCCTCCGAGATTGCTTCATTCATAGGACGCTCGAGAAGCCTCCCGAAAGAGGAAACAAGCAAGATCTAAGTCGATCTTCTTGAGAGCAAGTAGCACACCAACTGGGCGGTTTTAACGGAAGGATCAATGAAGGGCAGGTAAAGCGGGGACCCATTTTCATTCGTTGTAATATTCACTCGCCACCAAGGGTCCACCAAGCACCATCCTGCGCTAATGTCAAAAACCGTCGTGAGGAGAGCAGACCATGAACAGATTCCGGTATGCATGGATTGTCTTCGCGTTCGTGCTGGTGAGCTTCGAGTCCCTCTCGTCTCAGGTTCAAGGTCAATGGGCGACGGCGGGTACGATGCAGTCGACTCGCGAGTTGCACGCCCAGGCGCCGTTGCCCGGTGGAAAGGTTCTCGTGATCGGCGGCATCGATAACAGCGGCAATCCGCTGGCGTCGTCGGAGGTCTACAGCTCGGGCAAATGGACGCTCACCGGCAGCATGGCGAGAGCCCGATACAAGTTTCCAGCCGTGGTGGTGGGGGGCGGAAAGATTCTAGTCGCGGGAGGACTCGGTACCGGTACTAGCGTTTTGGCGGCCGCGGAGCTGTACGATCCCACGACCGGAACATGGTCCTCAACGGCTTCGCTTTCTGTCCACCGCTTTAACCATACGGCTACCCTCCTTCCGAGCGGCAAAGTCTTAGTGACCGGTGGCTGTACCACCAGCGCATGCAGCGGCTATACCGGAGTCAGTGAACTCTACGATCCAAAATCGAATAGCTGGTCAAGGACGGGCAGCCTAAGCACAGCTCGCTATTCCCATACCGCGGTGCTGCTGAAAACTGGGAAGGTGCTGGTTGTCGGAGGGTCAACAGGCTCTGCCCTTACCTCCTGCGAGATCTACGATTCGTCCACCGGCCAATGGACGAACGTAGCCAGCACGAAGGCGGCTCGCTACTTGAACTCAACGAATCTCCTTTCCGATGGCAAGGTACTGGCCGCCGGCGGTGCCTTCACTGGAGGTGCTGAGCTTTATCCCACAAATACAGCGGAAATCTACGACCCTTCCGTAAACACCTGGACTCGGACCGGGAACATGACGACAGGAAGGTACGGTCACACGGGCACGCTTCTCGGCGACGGCACGGTTCTGGTGGCCGGGGGAATCGGGCAGCCTCTCAGCTTGGGCTTCATCCCCACGTCTAAAGTAGATGTCTACAACGAAGCAAAGGGCACGTTCAGTGCCACTTCAAGCTTGGGCCGGGCGCTGGCGAACCATGCCGCGACCCTGCTTCCGTCGGGACGGCCCCTGACAGACGGCGGCATCAGTACTACCTCTTACTGTTGTGTGATCGTGAACAACGCCCAGACCTACACGCCGCTGACCCTGACGCTCTCTGCTTCCAGTCTGAACTTCGGCATCCTGCAAATCGGACTCACCAGCGCAACGCAGGCGATCACGGTAACCAACGTCAGCAGTCATTCGGTGAATTTCAAGAGCGTAACCGACACCGGTGATTTTCCTATAAGTAACGCCTGTCCCACTACGCTCAGCGCCGGCCAGAACTGCACGATCGCCGTCTCGTTCGAGCCAACCGCGGTAGGAACACGAAAGGGAGTGGTGACGCTCAAGGACAATTCTCCCGGCAGTCCCACGCAAGCCATCGCGCTGACTGGCATTGGCGCAACCAACGCCATAACCCCGTTACCTGGTAGCCTCATTTTTCCGAATACACTCCCCGGTACCACCAGCTTGCCGTTGAGCATCACCCTTTATAACGATGGCTCGGCAGCGGTCAGCAAAATAGCTCTCGGAATATCTCCTGCTGATCGTACGTTTACGCAAACCAACAATTGTCCATCGACTTTAAATCCAAACTCGAGCTGCGTTATTCAAGTGTTCTTCACGCCGCCGAGTTCCGGCAAATTCACTGCAACTTTGGTGGTAACCGACAGCGACCGCAGCAGTCCGCAGACCGCTTCTCTTTCCGGCGTGGGCCTGGACTAAGACTCAGGCCAGCGAATCAGACCTCTCGAACGCATCGGGCGGTGTCGCTCCGTTGCGCACGAGTTGAGGTGTGAAAAGGCAGAAGCGTAGGTTACCGGGGTGGATCCAGGTTCCCGACTTCAAGTGCCGCGAGACACCCGCATTCAAATTAAAAGCCTCGGAACAGGCCTTCTTTGTTCCAGGACAAAAAGCCCGGAGCACATGTGTAGTATCAGTTTCCTTTGGCCTTGCTGCGCAGTGCCTCCCTCATTGCTGGTCAAGTAGTCAGCCGTAGGAATGGAGCTTCAATCAAGAATTTGATAGTTCGCGGTTTGCCGAGGAAGCATGCTCAGAGACGCTAAGTCAGCAAGAAAGTGGATACTGTTTGCGGCGGTCCTGGTGACTGCCATTGCAGTTCCAGGCGGCACTTCACAATCGTCTCAACCGGCACAGAGCACACCTGCTCCAGCGAAACCTGTGCCTGCGGTGGGAAAGACTTACCTGGCCAATCGCGTTCACCCGCAAGAGCAGCTGTATTATCGAGGCCTTTGGGGCATCGACTCGCTCCGAGTCAAGTACACAGAGTCGGGGGAGATCATACGCTTCACCTACCGTGTAGTGGATCCCACTAAAGCTGCGCAGCTCAGTGATAAGAAGATAGAGCCCTTCCTTTACGATGCGCAAGCCGGAGTCAAGCTGGTAGTTCCAGAATTGGAGAAGGTGGGGAAATTGCGCCAAAGCAGCGCCCCGAAAGAAGGCATGTCCTACTGGATGGCTTTCTCGAATGTCGGGAGACGGGTGAGACCCGGCCACCGTGTGGACTTGGAGATTGGGCATTTCCACGCGACGAACCTCCTGGTGGAGTAAGGAAGCCGCTGGAACATTCGGCTGGCTGAGCAGCTATTAAGTATTTGGAAAGAGGGGATGAACCTAATGCTGAACAAATTACTAGCAATCTCCATTTGTCTGCTGTTGACCGCTTCGCTCGCCGCTGCCGCTCCCTCACAAGGGGGGCTGTCCGCCGCCCAGATCGTGGACAAGAATGTCACTGCACGTGGCGGATTGCAGGCGTGGCGGGCGGTCCAGACGCTGTCGTTAGAGGGGAAACTTGGTGCAGGCGGGAATCAGCGCGCCACCCTTGCTCTGCCCACGCCGACGCCGAAACAACTCCCGAGTGCTCTTCCTAAGCGGCGGGCCGAAGAGGCACAACTGCCCTTTCTCATGGAACTGAAACGCAGCCGCAAAGTGCGCCTCGAGTTGCAGTTTGCCGGCAAGACGGCGATTCAGGTCTACGACGGGAAGAACGGCTGGAAGCTGCGGCCCTTTCTGAATCGAACGGAAGTGGAGCCCTTTTCGGCCGAAGAGACGAAGATTGCTTCCATGCAATCGGACCTCGATGGGCCTCTCGTTGATTACGTCGCCAAGGGCAGTAGCGTTGATCTGGATGGCCTAGAAAAAGTGGAGGGTCGCGATACTTATAAGCTCAAAATTACGCAGAGCAGCGGACATACATTCCACGTATGGGTCGACGCAGAAACTTTCCTGGAAACGAAAATCGAAGGCCAGCCAAAAGCACTCGATGGCACAGAACATCCCGTCGAAGTTTACTACCGTGATTATCGGACGGTGGATGGTCTGCGGATCCCATTCGTTTTGGAGACGAGAGTTCTCCGAGTAGCCGAGAACGCCCTGGGTCTGAGGGACTCTCCCGTTCCGCCGGAGAAAATAGTCATCGATAAGGTCACTGTGAACCCGAAGCTCGATGAGTCGCTGTTCTCGAAATTGGTGGTCCCGACCGCATCGAAAGGTAAGTAGAAGAAGGTAAGTGGAAGATTGGTAGGTTCGCCATTTATTGCGAACTGGTGGCAAATCAGCCTGGAAGATTCACCATTCGCAATACGGGTTGGAGCTTGGGCTCTCCACCACACAGTCCACCGGGCTTCAGGGCCCTGAGCGGCGTGTCCGCACCAGGCGTGGTGCTGATGAGGATAAGGTTTTTGACAAGACTTGCCAAGGAAAAGGAGAACGAGATTATGCTCAGAATTGGAATTGCTGCTGTTGTGGTTCTCGTGGCAACGACGGCTTTCGCACAAACACCGACGCCCGTCACCGTGCCGGGAGGCGGACCAATCACGACCCCGGGACAAATGCTTTCTGGCAGGAAGGGGATGTCCTCTCTGCCGGGTAAGCCATCCGGCGCCGCACGGGTTCCGTCCTCGCTGCCTAAGCGCATTGAAGACATGCAAGGCACCTTGACCCAAATGCATGCGGTCCTGAAACGAATGCACGCCAACTCAGCAAAGAGCCAGACCAAGGATGCGGTCGCCAAGGCCAACCTGGACATGTGGGAGCTGCTGGTGGGGCATCTGGACCAACAACTCCAGGAGTTGCGACTCGCCCAAGCAGCGCGCGAGGACATGGAAGCTCGCCGGGCTGCACTATACAAGCAAGCGGATGCCAAAGCGGACGCGGAGGCCCGGGCGGCGATAGCCGCGCGTGGCTTTGGTGGTGCCCAGGCATCGACACCGTTGCCTACCACACAGGGCGCGGCCCCGGCTGTTGGACAGAGCACAACCGGACAGGCACCCGCCGGCCAAACTCCCTCTCCGGCCCCGGCGCCTTCCTCGTCTTCACCGAACTAGCGTGAGGACCGTCGTGAGGCAAGCAAGCACAGGTGTGGGGGGACTCGATGAAAAAAGTTTTGAGTGCAGTCGCGATTGGCGTGCTGATGACAGCGTCCTTCGTAGCAGGAAGGAAGCACACGGATCGGCGACTGGCAGCGAGCGCGAACACCCGGCGGGTGCTGTACTGGGTGGACCCGATGCATCCCGACTACCGATCGGATCACCCTGGCATCGCTCCTGACTGCGGCATGCCGCTCGAGCCGGTCTATGCCGAAGACAACAACGCGACCGCGGCGGCACGCCTCGAGTCATTGCCTCCAGGAACGGTTGACATCGATAGCGCCCGGCAGCAGTTGGTCGGGATCCGCCTGGCTACGGTGGAGCGCAGCGGCGCTGCTCAGAACATTCGCCTCCTGGGCCGTGTGGTAGCGGAAGACACGCTCGTCTATCGAATTAACGCCGGTTCGGATGGGTTCGTGCGGGAGACGTTTGACGACTCGGTCGGGGTCCAAGTCAAGAAGGATCAGAAGCTGGCGACCTGTTATGGTCCTGAGTACTTAGCGATTGCTTCCGGCTTTCTGGCCGCGACCGCAGGGGTCCCGGGCGCTGCCGGAAAAGATGGAAATCGCACGGTAGCATTGCCGGGTGCCGTGTCGAAGCAAGGGTCAAGCAGTATTCGGGGGTATACCGATCGTCTGCGCAATCTAGGCATGAGCGAAGCGCAGATTATGCAGATGGCGGAGAGCCGCGAACTTCCGGAAAGTATCGATATCATCGCTCCCGTGGATGGTTTCGTGCTCAGCCGAAACATTAGTGCCGGTCAGCACTTCGATCGCTCCATGGAGTTTTACAGCATTGCCGATCTGCGGCGAGTCTGGATTTTAGCCGATGTCCTCGGCACTGAAGCAGAGAGGTTCCGTGCCGGCACCATGGCCCGCGTAAGACTGGCGAATCAAGCCAAGACGTTTCCTGCCCGCGTAAGCAACGTCCTGCCGCAAGTCGATTCCGCAACGCAGACTTTGAAGCTTCGATTGGAGGCTGACAACCCAGGCTTTGGGCTTCGCCCCGATATGTTCGTAGACGTCGAGTTGCCGGTGAGCCTGCCTACGGGACTCACGGTTCCCGCCGATGCCGTGATCGATTCCGGCCGTGGACAGCGAGTGTTCGTGGAGCGCACGAGCGGAGTATTTGAGCCGCGCGAGGTGCAAGTCGGTTGGCACTTGGGCGACCGGGTCGAGATCATGAAGGGCTTAGCAGAAGGCGAGCGCGTGGTCTCCGAGGGTACGTTCCTGGTGGACTCGGAAAGCCGGTTGAAAACCGCCTCTCGATCACTGCCACAACCGCGTCGGGAATCGAAGGCTTCGCCTCGATCCGAAGGAGAGCCCGGCGTAGCGGCCAGCGCTGGCAAGGTCAAGGACGCGGCCTGCGGCATGATGATCGATGCTGCCAAGGCGGTCGCAGAGGGCAACACGCTGGATCGCGAGGGCGTCACATACTACTTCTGCTCCGACCGCTGCAAGAAGAACTTCAGCGCTCAACCGGAGCACTACCTGGCCTCGAATCCCTCCGGGCAACGGCCATGATCAATCGCATCATCGATTTTTCGGTAGAGCACAAGCTGTTTGTACTGACCGTGATCGCTGTTGCGTGCGTCTTCGGTTGGTGGGCCATGATGGCGTTGCCTCTGGATGCCACGCCCGATCTCAGTGAGACACAAGTCATCATCTATTCGCGGTGGGATCGCAGCCCAGACATTGTTGAGGGCCAAGTCACATATCCCATCGTTACGGCTATGTTGGGAGCGCCCAAGGTCAAGACGGTGCGTGGCGTGTCTGACTTCGGCTACTCCTATGTTTACGTAATTTTCGAAGAGGGCACCGATCTGTACTGGGCGCGTTCGCGCACGCTGGAGTATTTGTCGGGTGTTCTCCCCCGGCTGCCGGAGGGCGTAAAGGCAGAGCTGGGCCCCGACGCCACGGCACTGGGTTGGGTCTACCAGTATGCGGTGGTTGATACAACGGGCAGGCACAGCTTGGCAGAACTGCGTTCCTATCAGGATTGGTACCTGCGCTACTGCCTGCGGGCCGTGCCGGGCGTGGCCGAAGTGGCTCCCGTGGGAGGCTACACGCGCCAGTATCAGGTGAACGTTGATCCCAACCGGTTGCAAGCTTATGGCATTCCCATCCGCCGTGTGGTGGAAGCGGTGCGCAGCGGCAATCAAGAGGTTGATGGACGCCTCTTGGAGTTCGGCGGGACCGAGTACATGGTCCGCGGCCGCGGCTATGCCACCTCGCTCGAGGACTTCAAGAACATCGTGCTCGATGCCAGCGCCGACGGCACTCCGATCCGCATCAAGGATGTAGGCCAGGTAGTCGAGGGACCGGACCTGCGGCGCGGCGTGGCCGATCTTGACGGCAAAGGCGAAGTAGTCTCCGGTATCGTCGTCATGCGCAGCGGCGAAAACGCCGTAGCCGTCATCGACCGCGTCAAAGGAAAGATCGCCGAGATCACTCCCGGACTGCCCGAGGGCGTCAAGATCATTCCCATTTACGACCGTTCACAACTGATCCATCGGGCCATCAGCAATGTCAAGATCACCATCTTTGAAGTCATCATCACCGTAGCTCTCATCATCCTCGTCTTCCTGTGGCACTTTCCCAGTGCCGCCATTCCCATTCTCACAATGCCGATCGTCGTGCTCGTCTCGTTCATCCCATTTCGCCTGCTGGGGATCAGCGCCAACATTATGTCGCTGGCCGGAGTGGCGATCGCATTCAGCGAGTTGGTCGATGCTTCCATCGTGGTGGCGGAGCAAACGCATAAGAAACTGGAGCAATGGGAACACGGAGGTCGAGGTGGCGATTACCGGGCGGTGATCATCGCGGCAGTGAAAGAAGTAGCCGGTCCGACCTTCTTTGCACTACTGGTCATCGCCATCTCATTCCTGCCCGTGCTGACTCTGGAAGCTCAGGAAGGCCGGATGTTCAAGCCTCTGGCCTATACCAAGACGTTGGCCATGCTGATTGCGGCCGGGATGGCGATTACGTTGGACCCGGCGCTGCGCCTGCTCCTTACTCGTGTTGAGCCTCTTTCGTTCCGTCCCTCATGGCTCTGCCGGTTTGTGAACATGCTGCTGATCGGCAAGATTCGCTCCGAGGAGAATCACTTCCTCAGTGCCTGGATGATGCGTGCGTATGAACCGGTGGTGCGCTGGAGCCTGCGCTGGAAGTGGGCGGTAATCGGCGGGGCCGTGGCGATGGTCGTGTTGTCGATTCCGCTGTTTCTGAACTTGGGTTCGGAATTCATGCCGCCGCTGGACGAAGGCGTGATCCTGTACATGCCTTCGACCATGCCTGGTATCTCCATCAGCGAAGCTCGGAAACTGCTTGAGACGACCGACCGGATCCTTACCCGCTTTCCGGAGGTAGACCGCGTTTTGGGCAAGGCGGGGCGTGCCGACACTTCGACTGACCCGGCGCCGCTCTCGATGCTGGAAACCGTCATTATTCTTAGACCGCGATCGCAATGGCGCACTGTCGACACGTGGTATTCCTCCTGGGCACCGGAATCGCTCAAAGTTCTGTTCCGTCATTTCACACCCGATACGATCACGGCGGAGGAACTCGTTCACCTCATGGATGAGGGCCTGAAGGTTCCAGGAGTGAGCAACGCCTGGAGCATGCCCATCAAGGGCCGCATCGACATGCTGACGACCGGCATGCGAACTCCGGTTGGATTGAAAATCTCGGGCGCGGATCTTGCCACCATCGAAAACATCGGAACACAGATCGAATCGGTGTTGCCGCGTGTGAAGGGAACGCACGGCGTCTTTGCCGAGCGCGCCGGGACGGGTTACTTCCTGGATATCGACTGGAATCGCGACAAGTTGGCCCGTTACGGTCTGAGTATCGAAGACGCACAAACAGCGGTCGAGAACGCCATAGGTGGTGAAAATGTAACCACCGCCGTTCTGGGACGCGAACGCTATCCGGTCAACGTGCGCTACCTGCGTGACTTCCGCAGTGACCTCGGCGCGTTGAAGCGCGTGCTAGTCCCAGCCAGCGGCCAGCGCCAGATTCCCCTGGGCGACCTCGCCGATATTCACACCAGCAGCGGACCCGCGATGATTCGTGACGAAAATGGCTTGCTGACCGGCTATGTCTACGTCGACATTGGAGGCCGCGATCCGCAGAGCTACGTCAATGAAGCCCGCGCTCTGCTTCGCGATCAACTCAGAGTTCCGGCAGGGTACGCCGTTTCCTGGAGCGGGCAGTACGAAGCGATCGAGCGAGTGAAGGAACGCCTGACCCGAATCCTGCCGCTGACACTCGGGATTGTAGTGTTGCTTCTGTATGCGAACACACGCTCCGCGACCAAAACCACAATTATCCTGCTGGCCGTGCCATTCTCCGCTGTGGGCGCCGTGTTGTTCCTCTATCTGGCAGGCTACAACATGAGCGTCGGCGTGTGGGTGGGATTAATCGCGCTGATGGGGATCGACGCCGAAACCGGCGTCTACATGCTTCTGTACCTCGATCTGGCGTTTGACGAGGCACGCCGGGAGGGCCGCATGAACAATCTCAGCGACCTTGGCGAAGCCATCGTCCAGGGGGCGGCTAAGCGTCTTCGCCCGAAATTCATGACCTTCGCCACCATGTGCATCGGGCTGCTGCCGATTATGTGGGGTACGGGCACCGGTTCCGACGTCATGAAGCGGATCGCCGCCCCCATGGTAGGAGGCATCTTTGCCTCATTCATCCTCGAATTGCTGGTGTACCCCGCCATCTATGCTGTCTGGCGAGAAAAATCCATAAGTGCCGGCCGGCATTCCGATCGCGCCTGGACTGAAGGACCCGCTCCTCGCACTTCCGCGGAGGTTCACGAGTTGGTCACGCTGCGATTGCAGCAGTCCGGGGATGAAGTTCCGGCTACATCTTTGCGCTAGCGCAATGCAGCTTGACGGAGGAAATGAAAAAAGGAGAGTCCGGTTGTGTCGGAATCGTCCATCACGATCACACTCTCGCCTCCCGGAACGCTGCGGTGTGTTAGAGTGCGCGCTCATTGGCGGTTTGGATCTGAGTCAGGGGAAGAGGTTCAGAGCGTGACGCAAATCCTTGGTCGAGGGTTCGTGGGGCAGTGGCTTTGTCGGAGTGGAAGATCCTTGTTGTTCGTTGGGCTGACAATTGTGGCGGTTTTGGCCTTGCTGGCCGCCTCCTTGGCGCAAGTGCAGGGAGGAGCGTCAAAGCCGAGTCGTAAAGACAAGGCACCGATTTCTCAGGTAACCCCGACTCAGCAACAGGTTGTTCCTGTGCCAGTAGCCCCGTTGCCGACTACGGCCAGTGTCGAAGAGACGACGCTACCCGTGCCTCCTAGCGTTAAGTGGGACGGCAAACTACTCACCGTCGATGCCGAGAATTCCAGGTTGTCTGATGTACTCATCGCGATACGAGACCTGACCGGCGCAACGCTCGAACTCTCCGTAGCCCTACCTCAGGAGAGGGTTGCCGTCCATCTGGGGCCCGGGCCGGCTCGCCAGATTATTTCTGATCTGCTGTACGGCACCCAGTTTGATTACATCGTTCAGGCGTCGGACGACGATCCCGACGCCCTTCGCAGCGTCGTTATAACTCCACGAGATAGAGAAGACAATTCGGTCAATACCGTAGTTGCCGGGGCAGCGGACACCGAAACGGGAACTGCGGGGAAGGACTCGACTCTGGCTGCCGGCAGTGCAAGTGATGGCGGAAGTGGCCACGAACCAGCAATGCGGATGATGCCCGGGTACGCCGCTCCCAGCAAGCCGGCCTTCCAGGCTGAGGCTGAGGCCACTATAGCTGCCCAGAAGGCGACGCAAGAGGCTGCATCCGCTACAGACACCGGTGAAACGTCTGCGAATGCACACCCGAATGCTGACTCCGCGGGATCGCAGGAGGCGAAAAACGATCAACCGTCCTCTTCTCCCACAGTTAGTTCGCCGCCTGCTTCAATCACGGAGAATGACCTGCCGCCGACAACGGAGCAGACCACATCTTCTACTTCCGCGTCTAACTCGAACGACCAATCACGTGTCGAGCCGATGATACAAAATATGACTCGAATGTTCGAGCAAAGGCGCCAGATCCAAGCCCAACAGAACCAGCCAGCGCAGCAGCCTTCTTCCAACTAGTTCTTCTATAGACCGGGAGCTAACCCCTTCTGGCAGAGATCGCCTGGAATTACCCGATTACTTTGTCCTGGCGCAAATTTCGACAGGAATTCGGGATGTAAGGTGATCAATATGTACCTCCACTCGTCTAAGTCGAAGCGCCAACTAAGAAAGGGAGAAAACGGCTATGCACTCCTCATGCTCTTGCTGATTGTCGCCCTGATGGCGATTTCCGCCGCAACCCTGGTTACGTCGATTGCATTCGATATAAAGCGGGACCGCGAAGAGGAAACGATCCATCGCGGAGTACAGTATTCGCGGGCCATTCGCCTTTACTACAGGAAGTTCGGCCGGTATCCGCGGAGTATTGACGATCTGTTGAGTGCCAACCAGATGCGATTTCTGCGCAAGCGTTACAAAGACCCAATGACCGGCAACGATTTCAAAGTGCTGCATTTTGGCGAGGTCCAGATGTCAATCGGCGGAGCCATGGGCGGCGGCCTGATTCCGGGAGCGGGTGTGCCGGGGGCCAATGGTTCTAATGGGCAAAACCCCAACTCGCCAGTTGGTCAGGCTTCTGCGTTCGAAAATCCGGAGTCCGATGCTTCGGACGGCTCAACGCAGAGTTCGTCCGGGTCTCAATCTGCTTCGACGAATGATACGAACGATTCAAGCGACCCGAGTGCCTCGGATCAGCCTGCGCAAACTTTTGGCGGGGGTCCGATTGTAGGAGTCGCCAGCACAAGTAAAGGTACGAGCATTCGAGAATTCGACAAAAAAAGGAAATATAACGAGTGGCTGTATCTCTATACTCCGCTGATGGAGCGGTGGGGGCTAATCAAGACGCCGTATCAGGCCCAACAGCTCTTTCAGGGAGTTATGCCTCAACCTACCGTGCTGCCAGGACAAACCACCGGCTATGGAACAGGTGCACCGGGAGTGGGGGCGCCACCGACTTCGACCAATGGAGAGAATGACAACAACAACCAGTCGGGAGGGCCGACGGAACAGCAACCGTGATTTATGACAACACGCGGGTGACTTCGGTTTTTCGGGTAACAAGAACATGTAACAATTACAAAGACTCGGGAATGCTCGGGAGCGTAGAGTCAACGATTCACCCATTCAGCATAAACAAATGGCCCCATCGAGTGAGCGACTGGCAATCCATTACTCGACTCGAGAGAGTTTCTTCACGAAGTGCGCACATGCGCAGGTCCCTGTGAAGGCGTAATCTGATCCCGCCATGCGATGGATCGCCGTTTCGCTACTCTTGATTGCAACAAGAGCGTCGTTCGCTCAAGAGTCCAAACCTGATCGGGCTGCGCTCCGCACCGATCTTGAACCATCCCTGAGTTTCGAGGCTCCAGTTTCCGGTAACATGCCCGGCGGATGGCGAAACTTCTCCGTAAGTGCGGGAAGTGTATTCACCGCAAATCATTCGAAGAGTGGTACTTTTGCCCGCACCGCTCGCACCCAAGAGACCGGGCAATACATCGGAAGCAATGACAGACCTTTGACTGCAAGCCTGGCATCGAAAACTCTTTCGGAGATTCTAGACCCTAGTGTAGTGTCCACCAAATAAATAATCTATTTGTACAACAAATAACTTGACAACGTTGGGCTCTTGCGCTATGGTCTTTCCATGCCCCGTGCCCTGCCCGCCTTGCCCCTGGAAGAAGCCC
>Ga0123356_10003595_pt1 | contig 16194 bp, 11 predicted proteins | sample TergutEmb28metaG_2_FD_92546 | JGI IMG/M metagenome (GOLD analysis project Ga0123356, IMG submission 92546) | Embiratermes neotenicus P3 segment gut microbial communities from Petit-Saut dam, French Guiana - Emb289 P3 | ecosystem: Host-associated > Arthropoda: Insects > Digestive system > Gut ...
GCAGAACCATTACCATTACCATGGATTGTGCCGTTGCTCATTGTGAAAGTACCACCATTGCGTACAAACACACCGCTATCTCTGTTTCCGGTTATAGTACCTCCATCTAGCACAAACCTACCATTGCCGGTCACATCTACGACCGGGAGGATCTGGTTATTAGCACTACGCCCACTCAATGTAATCCCGTTTCCAACAGTGAATGTACCACTTTGTACTGTGAATACTGAACTATTACTGCCGGGCGGGCTAATTGTCCTTCCGGGGCCATCAGAAATGATTGTCATATTCCTGTTCGGGTTTGGAGCGATACTGTGTTGTGGTTGATTTGGGTTACCACCCGGATTAAGTGTTATATTGTAGCTACTCAAGCCGCTCCTGATCATGACTGTTACACTCGAAGCAGTATTAATTGTAACTCTGGGATCGGCAGGCAACCAACCATTACCCGGGATGTTCCTTAAAGCAGTCGAAGTAGAATTGTTTCCATGAGGCCATCTGCCTTGAAGGATATCAGATAAATGTGCATCACTGCTTACATTTCCATTATGGTTATAGAAAATAGTTATATCCGCATTCAACGGAGCAATCCCCATAAACGTCACATGGACATCACGTGGGTTGCTTAGAAACTCTTCTTCAGTTTCGGGGTGCTCGACTGCATATACTATTTTGCCGCTGAAAGCGTACTCGCCCTCTGCACCAAACGCATATCCCGTATCGAATGAAGGGAAGTCAAAATCGAAATCGTCAAGCACTGCCGCCATGGGAGCATAACCACCGCCTAAACTTATCGGACCACCACCTATATAAATCGGACCGCCGCCGATTCCACCGCCACCGGCTGTGGGCGGAGCCATTTTAGAAAAGTCGATGCCGCCGCCTTCACCGCGGAAGAACGCACCAAAACCACCATCATCTTTGATAGTGATCAAGTTTGTTACATCATTGCCATTTTCGTCTCTGGCAGTCACACCGCGTAAAAGAAGCGCATTGATGTCGGTACCGGAATGAAGCTCTTCCATACCTATAATAAGAGCACCACTCCAACTGAAAGTGATTACCGGCTCTACTTCTTCTTCATCTTCGTCGTCTTCATCAATATCTTCATCATCCGGTGTATCGGTTTCTTCATCATCATCCGGATCGTCGCCCTCGTCGAGCTCACCATAATCGGGCTCGCCTCCGGGAACGTCGCCGGGTTCGCCATAACCGACTCCACCATCACCAAGTTCATCATCTTCGAGCTCCCCGCCTTCTTCCGGCTCAATAACACCTTCCTGAGGAGCCAAGTCCTCCACGATGTTTACCTCACCATCATTGGGGTCTGCAGTTGCATTGATCGGCATCATGCCGAGCAGTAATGTCATTGTAAGTACATACGCGAAAAATACCTTAAATAGCTTTTTAGTAGAATTCCTCATTGTTAATACTCCAAAACAAAATTACAGAAGCAATGCTGTGATAGCTTTGCTAGAGCCGCTTTTATTCTGGAGTTGTGGTTCTCCGTGACCCTCACCGGGTCTTTTTCAGTCTCATTTATTATGAGGTTGAGATTCCCCACCGCCCTATACCGGGCGTTTTTCAGCCGCATTTACCGGAGTTACGGTTCTCCTACGCTTTATTTAATCCGCATTTTTAAGAGTCACGGTTCTCTGAGCTTCCTAGCCGTCGCACACATGTGATGCCGCATTGACATGCAAAATCACATACGCGCAACCGCTGCGCTCAAAAGCTTAGTCTTCAATAATTGGGCTTTCCGCCAATGGGACAACGGTGTCTTCAACATTTATATCCATATGTAAAGGCTCGGCTGTAGTTGGCGAGATTATGCCGACACTATATAACATAAGCAGAACAAGTATTGCAGCAGCCGCCAACACTCCTGTACCGGCGAGAATAGTTCCGAACGAAAGTTTTATGACCGGCTCTTGAGTGTCTTCCTCAATATCTATCTCATTAGCGTCACCATCATAAGACTGAAGAGAGTCTAACTTGTTGATTCTGAGGATCTCCTGAGTACGCCAGTTATATCCCCAGTGGGTCATAAACCTGTATCCCTGTCCGGATGCGTATTCGACCCACATAAAACCTTCACCGGCTTTGTTGATCTGCTGAACAAGATTATCGAGAGCTGCATAAGAATGATCAATACTGTCGGTCGTTTCTGAGTTACCCCATGCTGCTTCGTAAATTTGCTGAAACGTCACGAATGCGCCTTCTCTGGTAACAAGAAAAACTAACGCTTCGTAATCATTTTCACCGAGCGTTATATCAATACCCATAACTGTACTCGCCTGCCTCTTACTTTTGCTGATATTGAGAGGTCCGGCGAATATGTACTGGTCTTCTAAACTATTGTTGTTTTCTGAGCTTTTGGATTCAATGTCGGTCTCTCGATCCACCATTGGGTTTTCCTTCCGTATATATATTGCGTTGCAAAAAGCAAGATTTGCGTAAAAAATACAAGATAGTGTGTGTATAATACGCTTTATATGCGCCGTATTATACCATAATCAAAGCAAAAAGTCTCTAAGGTTTCTAATAATTAACCTGAAAATAGTAACTTTTTTCACAATTTTGTGTCAACACTGTGTCCTGCGTGTAAAAAGAGTGTTAATAATTACATTAAATGTAGAAAAAGTCAATACTAAAAGCCAAAGTAAAGTATCAGGTTATGTCCTTCATCTCCAAATAATAACCCTCGCCTCTGGATGCTGTCACAGTGTACACTGAATCAGCCAGTTTTGTCCTCAGCTTCGATATCGCTACCTTGAGGGAGTTGTCTTTCTCTACCAGCTCATATCCCCATACCTTTTCGTACAGATACTCAGCGCTCAGGATTCTATCCATATTCTGAAGCAGCAGTTGCAATAAAGCATATTCTTTTTGCGACAGCAGCATATCATCGCCCTCAAGCGAAGCTCTGCCTGCGACCGGATACAGCGTGATAGGTCCGTAATCTAAAGTATCAGGGATGTTGGCAGCTCTACGCAAAAGTGTTTCAACGCGCATCAAAAAGACAGAAAGGTCATATGGTTTGGTGAGATAATCGTCGCTCCCTGTCTCAAAGCCCCTAATGATATCATCAGTAGTCCCCATCGCCGTCAAAATAAGAACAGGAGTATCCGAGTCTTTACGAAGCTCTTTCAAAAAATCCAATCCACTGCCATCAGGTAACTGGAGGTCTAAAATAATGCCTCTGGGAGGCTCTTTATCAATGATTTCACGTGCTTCTGCGAGCGTGAAGGCTTGTTTTAGCGAATAACCGCGCCGTTGAAGGATTTTCATGTTGTTTGATTGCACCGCAGGTTCATCTTCAATAAGCAAAAGATAACCTTTATCAAGACCCATTATCAACCTCCTCTTCTTCACTTATACTGATGTCATAGACCGGCACGGTAAATGACACCTTTGTACCTACGTCCACTTCACTTTCGACCGTAATAGTACCTCCATGCGACTCTATCGCAGTTTTACAGATATGAAGTCCAAGACCGGATCCGGACTCCGACATACCCCTTTTGAAGATGTTCTTTAGCACATCCGGGTTTACGCCTGAACCATCATCACTGACAGTGACCTTCACAAAACGCTTATTATCCTCCGGGACTTCTGCCGAAATAATGATTTCACCATTACGCGTGTATCGGTCAGCATTTGAAATCAAGTTGGCAAGAACATTGATAAGCATATCCGCATTGCCATAAACCTGAGGGAGTTCATTCGGAAGTGAAATCGACAAGGTATTCTCGCGTCTTTCCAAAAATGCCTGATAAGTCTTTACCACCCTTTTAAGGAGCAGTGACAAGTTGAGAGATTCAGAGCTCTGCTGATTGCCGTGTATAGCAGCGTGTTTCAGTGCACCGTCAACGATTCGTGACATACGCATGATCTCGCTTTGTGCAAGAGTCAGGCTCTCGCGTATCTCATCTTTATCCATATCAAAATCCAGAACGTCTACCGCATTTAAAACACTTGTAGAAATAACAGTCAGCGGTGTCCTGAAATCGTGACTCATGTTCTGGATAAACTCTGTCTTCATACGACTGAGCCGGTCGAGCATCTCATTTTCCCTCATAAGAGTGCGCTCCCTTATACCGGCTTCATATGCACGCTTCTCAGTCTTCCTGTACCGCTTGAAAAGCGCAACTAAAAGAATAATGAGAAGCAAAAGGAATACAAGCAGAAGAGTCTCCCAAACAATGATCCAACGTGTCTGGGCATCTGATAAGTTGTCCTGAATGCGAAACAGACTTCGTACCATCCTATCTGCCGCTTCTACGGATTCAACACATCCAGATAGTATAACTACCAAAAGTGCGGCGATGATCATAATAAGTACAAGTCTGTAAATAGTTCCGGAATTGATTCTCATTTGCCTGCGCTCCATCGCTTGCTTTGTTGCATGTGCTCGCGCTCCATCGCTAGTGTCTTTGTCGCATCTGCTTGCAACAGTAATCCATTACCGGACATTATACCATAATTAGACAGGAATATCAACAAAAACTTCACATTTTAGACACTTTTTGTCTACAAATTTTGTTGTATATATGTTAGCCAAAATCAAGCGGTATGTGGAGATTTTTCGCGAGAGCAGAGCGACAAGACTCGCTTAGAGCGAAAAATTGAGACATATTGCTTGATGCAGGCAATGGTAATGTGTTATTCTACAGGGTGTGATATTTCGTAATATAGTAGAAGAGGATACTTCCTTATGCTTTTCACATCATCGCTTTTTCTCCTATTTCTGGCACTGCTACTTGTGGTTTATGGACTGACCCCGCAAAAGTTTCGTTGGTTTGTGCTATTAGTTGGCTCAATGACCTTCTATGCTTTTGCAGGCGTGTTCTTTTTGCTATACATTTGCTCCACTATTGTCATCACATACATTTGCACCATGGGCATGAAGCGCCTGAGGAAAAAAAGAGACGCCTTGATAGCGGAGACAGAAGAAAAAGAGACAAGACGCTCGATCCGCGACAAATCCAAGACCATAGCAAAAATCTGGTGCACGATTTGCCTTGTGTCGATCCTGGGCATATTAGCAATGGTAAAATACACCGACTTCGCGATTTCTAACGTTAACTCGGTGCTGAGCCTGCTGGGATATGCCAGACAGTTTGGACTTATGGGATTTGCCCTGCCAATGGGAATCTCATTTTACACATTCCAAACAGTTGGTTATGTGATCGATGTTTACCGCGAAAAAGCGGAGATCGAAGAAAACCCGATGAAGCTGGCACTCTTTGTATCATTTTTCCAACAAGTCGTACAAGGACCGATCAGCCGCTTCGGCGAGTTATCAAAAACACTTTACAGCGGGATCCCGTTAAACCGCTATAACTTGGCAAGAGGCGCAAACCGCATACTCTGGGGATTTTTTAAGAAGCTGGTCATCGCGGACAGACTATGGCCGGCATTGGCTGTGCTTGCAACCAATCCCGATGAGTATCAGGGGATATATTACCTGCTGAGCATAGCACTATATGCCATAATCCTTTTCTGCGATTTCACAGGCGGTATAGACATCGCGATAGGTGCAGCCGAGCTATTCGGCATAAGACTGCCGGAAAACTTCAACAGACCATTCTACTCACGTTCGATACAAGAGTACTGGCAACGCTGGCATATGACGATGTACAGTTGGTTCCGCGACTATGTGTTTTATCCGATGGCTGCAAGCAAACGAATGCTCAGATTTTCCAAAGCGGCAAAAAGGGTCGTCGGCTCAGAGATCGCAAAGCGGCTACCTGTACACATCACCCTCATATGGGTCTGGTTCCTCACAGGTATATGGCACGGAGCGACGTGGAACTTCATAGCATGGGGTCTTGCAAACGGCATAGTACTGATGGTTTCGCTTGAACTTGCACCGCTGTATGAACGCTTTAACACACGCTTTCCAAGCCTTGCAGGGAACCGTGCCTATAGATGCTTTCAAATCTTTCGCACATTCTGGCTTATGAACATGATTCGCTCATTTGATATTTACGATGGTGTGCGAAATACCTTCGGCATGATGCTCAGCATCATCACAAACTTCAGTATCACGGAATTCCTTACAATAGGTATAAGCGAACTTAGCTTACCCGTCGCTGATTATTTCAGTGCAGGAGTAGGACTGTTGGTAGTCTTCTGGGTCAGTTGGCTCGGACGCGGAGAAATCGATTACCGCGAAAGGCTGGATAGCTTCAAGTGGCCTGTTCGTTACGCTGTGGTTGGAGTGATCTTCTTCATGACACTTGTACTGGGAGCATACGGCTACGGATTCGATGCCCGCCAGTTCATATACAACGTATTCTAGTTTGACCCGCCCGGACGATAAGAAAACAAACACACGGACGAAAGGAGCTGCACCCATGTCAAAAACTGAAGTGATGAATAACTACAAAAAGCGCTTTCACGAGGAACTGTTCGACTCTTGTATACCATTTTGGCTGGAGAATGGTCCTGACAAAGAGTATGGCGGAATGCTTACATGCCTCAATCGCGAAGGCAATATAACAAGCCATGACAAAGGTGGATGGCAGCAGGGAAGAACAGCCTGGACATTCTCCCGTTTATGTAATCAATACGGCGAAAAAGAAGAATGGCGAAAGCTGGCGGAAAGCTGCCTTGACTTTGCAAGAAACCATTTTATTGACCCTGCAGACGGACGTATGTACTTCATTACTTCAAGGGACGGCACCCCCGTCCGCAAACGCAGATACACATACTCCGAATGCTTCTACGTCATGGGGAACGCCGAATGCTACCGTGCCACAGGTAATGAGCTATATCTAAATGAAGCAAGAAGAGTATTTGACTTCTTAGTCGGCCTCTATGACGGCGCAAAAGACCCATACTACGTTACTCCAAAGTATATGCCATCAAGACAGATAAGAGGCTTCGGCGGACCAATGATCGGAATCGACCTTTGCGCTGTACTGCTTTTAGCCGATCCTGAGAAAGCTGACTTTTATAAAAGCCGGGTAAGGAAATACGTAGATGATATTTTTACCTACTTCTATAAAGAAGACCTGGGTTGCGTTTTGGAAAACGTCGGCATAAACGGCGAGTTTCTTTCTGACTGGACAATAGGTCGTGAGTTAAATCCCGGACATGGCTTGGAAGGTGTATGGTTCCTCGCAAAAGCCTCGGAAACGCTTGAAGACCCGAGCATCCTTGCAAAGGCAGAGAAAATCTATAAAATGTGCCTCGAAAGAGGCTGGGACAAAGAGTACGGTGGTATCTTACAGTTTGTAGACGCACTCGGTTACCCACCTGAGAAATACGAGCATGATATGAAGATGTGGTGGGGCATAAATGAAACAGTCTGCGCAGCCCTTGTGTTATATCAAATGACAGGCAAGGAAGAGTACTGGAAAGACTTTGAGCGCTTTACTGATTATTACTTTACTTACTTTTCTGACCCCAAGTACGGATGTTGCATTGGTTACTTGCGTCGTGACGGAAAACCAACCGAACCAATCGCAAAAGGTAATATATACAAGGGAGCTTTCCATAACCCGAGAATGTTGATGCTGGTAGACACGGAATTGGAAGAAATGTTGAAGCAAAAACGGTAGGAAAGTAAGGACGGTAATATAGCGAGAAACGCTTGCACCGCACCACTGGAAGTGGTATAATAAAGGTTGCGTGTTTTGCAGTTCTATAAGGATTATTATCGAAATGAAGTTTCTAAACAAAGCAAGTAAGAAAAACAAGGACAATAGAAAAGTGACGCAAGAACCTGTACTGCCTAATGGTTTTCAGAGACATGAGCAGCCGGGTTTATCAAACGATGAATTTCCAATAAACAGCACTGAGTTTCCGCTACACGGTGTCGAGTTTCCAATATATAACGAAGAACTGCCAATAAACAGCGTCGAGTTTCCAATACATAGCAAAGAACTGCCAATAAACAGCGTTGAGTTTCCAATACACAGCGAAGAACTACAAATAAACGACGCAGAGTTTCCAATACATAACGAAGAACTGCCAATAGGCAGCGCCGAACTCCCAATACAGGATATAGCACCACCGCTTCCTGAAATCGATTTCCCGCAATATGATTTCGAATCACCACTCACGGAATTCGAATCACCACTCTCAGAATTCGAATCGCCACTCCCGGAAATAGAATCACCACAGGCGGAGCTAAAAGATCCACTTAAAGACCCAATGCAAGACATCGCACCCCCACAACAGAATATCGCACCCTCAATGCCGGAGATCGATGACCCACTGCAGGATGTTGCGCCCCCACAGCAGCCGGGACCGCTAAAACCCCCGAAACCCCAACAAAAGAAAAAGAAAAAAGAAAAACACGTATATCCGGATGCAACACTAAGTGACAAGCAACTGGAAGCTTTACAAAAGGTTTTAGGCCCGGATGTTGATATAAAGACCGGTGAGAGAACCGAGGACCAAAAGGGTGGCAAAGGCTCAAAAGGCTCCAGAAAAAGAAAAAGTATGCATGACCCGCTTGTCATCGAAGACAGAAGCACTTACAGCGTAGTCAGAACTGTTTTCGTTGTAGTATTTATTGTCTTATTCTTAGCAGCAGCATGTTTCTCAGGTTGGTACTACTGGTGGACGACTCACGCAACCTTCGAATTCGAACTGCAACCTGTAGTAGTACTAAACGGACAATCATTTGATCCAAACGACTTTTTATATCCCGGAGAGGCTGAAAGAGGACTTTCGGCTTCGCTTCAGTCTTCCGAACTTGAACCTATACTGGGACTGCAGTATGTCCCGCTGACAATAAAACTCGGATTGCGTAGTATGGAAAGCGCAGAAGCAATGTATGTCCTTGCGCCGGTCGAATACTACCAGCATGAGTTTAAAGATACAGGCACAACACTAAGACCTGTTGAGTTCCTGATCAATGCAGATTCGGCAAGAGGAGCATCCTTTGATATACGCTTCGCAGAACCACCATTACCGCTAGACAGCTACGAAGTCGGGGAATACCCCTTAAAGCTTGCCTTAAACGACACACCGTTTGAAGTAATGCTAAGAATTGTTGACACCACCGCACCCACCGCAACAGGTGTCTCTCAGGAAATAAGGGTCGGCGATGATGTTGCACCGGAATTTTTTGTCACAGATATTTTTGACCACTCACCGATTCGTTCAATATCATTTGCAGAAGAACCGAATGTTTACGCTCGTGAACCTCAAACGGTCAGAATTGCGATCGAAGATATATTCGATAATGTCGGAATCATATCTGCCGAGCTAACGACGATATTCAATCAAATGCCTCCGGAGATCACAGTGCCTACAGATATGATCGAATCCGAAGTTGGCACACCTGTCGACTACCTTCTTGAGAATGCAACTGCGCTCGACGACTTTGGCAGACCGGTGGAAGTCCATGTGGACGACGGGGCTGTGAATGCTGACGAGGAAGGTGTGTATATAGCCGTTTTTTGGGCGGAAGACCTCTCCGGAAATCGCACTGAGGTTGACGTAACAGTTTATGTGATAGGCGTCGCACCCGAACAGATATACCAACAGATCGATGAGGTCCTTGGCAGGATAATAAACGATAGTATGACACAGGTTCAGAAAGTTCGTCATATCAACGACTGGATAAGGTGGAGCATAAGAGGAACAACCACAGAAAGTGAAATGACATCGCTTCTCGGCGGAGCACATATTGCACTACGGGACAGACAGGGTGACTACAATGTAATATCAGCTCTCTCCTCAGTAATGCTTACGCGCGCAGGTGTAGAGAATATGTTTATTGAGCGTCATTCCGACGCTGAAGGACGTCATCGCTGGAACCTGATCAACCCCGATGGCAGAGGATGGCATCATTTTGACGCGTACCCAACAGGACTTGGCTTAGGAAACGGACAAATGAGTATGTTCACAGATAGGCAGGCGCAAGACTTTGCAAACAGGATCAGAAATGAAGACTATTATAAATATGACTCTGCTCTATACCCGGAGGTAGTTTCAGGATGACCATCAACCCGGACACACGGCTAAGAATAATAAAAATCACAGTAGCGATCGTTGCATTTGTGTTAGTTTTTGTTTCATTGCAACGGCTGCTTGTGCCAAAGTATGCAACGTTTGCCCTTGAAGGCGGACTGATCCGTGAGTATTATGACAGCAGCATGGACCATGACGTTATTCTCATTGGAGACTGTGAAGTGTACGCCAACTTCTCAACAATAGGGCTATGGGAAGACTATGGCATAACATCATTTATTAGAGGCAGTCCGCAACAACTCATGTGGCACTCCTACTATTTACTGGAAGATACCCTGCGTCAAGCAAATGTAAAACCGCAAGTTGTTGTATTCAACATAATGTCAATGCAGTATGGTGAGCCGCAGTATGAACCATATAACCGACTGACGCTAGACGGAATGCGTATGTCAACGACAAAAATAAGAGCGATCGAAGCATCGCGCCTGGATGACGAAGACCGGCTATCCTACGTTTTTCCGATCTTTAGATTTAAAGACAACTGGCGTGAACTGGGCTCAGAAGACTTCCATTACTTCTTCCGCAATCCGCAAGCCTCAATAAGCGGATTTATGATCCGAAGCGACACGGTCCCCGTCAGCTTTATACCGGACCCGCTTCTCAGGGCAAACTATCAGTTTGAAGAGAAAGCCTGGCATTATCTTGAAGCGATGGTAGAGCTCACAAATGAGCACGATATAGAACTGGTGTTGATAAAAGCACCGAACCTGTACCCGTACTGGTTTGAAGAATGGGATGAACAGATAGTAGAATTTGCAAAAGAAAATAATCTGCTATACATAAACTTTCTAAAGTACACCGAAGAAATAGGATTAGACTGGGACGAACACACCTTTAACGCCGGACTCCACCTGAACGTTTTCGGAGCCGAACTAATGTCCCGTTACCTCGGCAATATCCTGAAAGAAGAGTATACGCTACCGGACAGACGTCTGGATGCAAAAACAGCCGAAAACTGGAATAAAATGGCACAGCAGTATCACGACCTCGTCCGAGTACAACAGGGAGAATTAGCTCAAACAGGCAGGATCAGCACCTTTTTAATAAAGTAATAAAAATCCTTTGAAAGGAAAAAGGCAATGAAAAAAACACTTATATTATTAGTAGCAATAATAATGCTGTCACTCATGACATTGACAGCATGTGGAGGAGGGCAGACCGAAGCCGTGACTGTTCCACCGCCCTCGGAGCCGCAAGAAGTCGTAGAGGCAACAGTCAGCGACCCCATAGATACGAACGAAACCTCACCGCCCGAAGAGGAAGAAGCACAACCGGAGCCAACCTTTGCATTCAAATATGGAGACGTCTTGATTGAAATGGATCAGGATATTAACTACGTGTTGGAAAAACTTGGCGAGCCATTAGGCATATTCGAAGCAGAAAGCTGTGCATTTGACGGTATAGACCGCATATTCCGCTACCCCGGGATGCAACTACACACATATCCAAAAGGCGATAACGATTTCGTACACACGATCAGTCTGCGCGATGACTCGCTTCGCACCACAGAAGGAGGCATACGACTGGGGGCAGACATACAGGATGTCATAGATGCTTATGGGGATGATTATGAGTTTGACACCAGATTGTACAGATTCAGACGTGGAATGACAACACTTGAGTTTATAACTGAAGACGACATGGTCATGGGTATAACCTATGGTTTAATTATAGATATATAAGGGTAGGAAGATTTCGATGGACCGAACCGGAGCAAAAAGGCAAACACCACAGAGAGAAAATCAACAAAACAATATAAACGATTCGATGCCGATAACCATACAGCATGAAACGCTTCCAATCGATGATATGCTCGCAGCGTCACAGGATCAAGAGAAGCTTGCTTTTCCCCCGAGACATCCACAGGTAGATGTTGGGGAGTGGGATGAGCAATTTGCATTCCCTCCAAGACAATCACAGCCGGAAGAACAAAAAGTAATTCCACTAAGAGTGGCTGTGAAGCAAGCTCAAATGCGGATCGAGGCACAACGTAAAGAGCGCGAGTATCAGCAGTTCAAGCAAAAAGAAAAGAAACGCTCCCCAAAAGGCATTATTTTAATGCTGGTATTACTCTTCTTCTTGTCAGGTACAGGCTTTGCAGGATGGTACTACTGGTGGACGACCTCAGCAACTTTCGAATATGAACTGCAGCCCATAGTGATTTTGGAAGGGCAAAGTGTTGATCCAAATGATTTTTTATATCCCGGCGAGAGTATGGAGCGTGTCACTGCAGTTTACAGAAACGCAAGATTCACCCCGGTTGCAGGGCAGCAGAACGTTCCGCTGGCTCTTACAATGGGATGGAGATCGATCGATGCCGTAGCATCCCTATATGTCATGACAACACTCGATGGCTTTACTCATGAATTTACAGAAACCGGCATGCCTCCGGGAGCTAGAGAGTTCGTAACTAACGCAGACATAGCAGTAAATACACCATTCGATGTCAGATATATTGAAGAACCTCTACCACTCGAAGATTACGAGGTAGGGGAGCACACGCTATTCCTTACATTAAACGATGCAGAGTTTGAAGTTTTGCTTTCTGTTGTGGATACCACACCCCCCATAGCAACAGCCAATGGTGTGGCTATACTGGTAGGGGAAGAAGTTGAACCAATGGATTTTATAGCAAGTATTGAAGATGCATCCCCTATAGGAGCCGTAAGGTTTGTTGAAGAACCGGATATACTTGCACACAAAGACCAGATAGTTCAAATAGAGATAGAAGATATTCACGGCAACAGCACTGTTATATCATCAGGACTAACGATACAACTAAACATGGAGCCTCCGGTCATCGAAGGTGTTGAGACAATAGCCTCAAATGTTGGAGATCCGATTTTTTACAGACAGGGAATAATAGCTCATGATGATTTTGGAAGACCTCTGGAAGTTGAAGTAGACAGCAGTCGTGTAGATCAATATTCGGAAGGTATATATACGGTCATCTTCACAGCAACAGATAAAACCGGGCTTAGCACAGTGGAAGAAGCTCAGGTACACGTTGTCGCTATTGATATCGAATATGTTTTAGAACGAGTCGACGAAGTTCTTGCCTCTATCTTGGAAGAAGGAATGACGCAACTGGAACAAGTCCACGCAATATTCATGTGGGTCAGACAGAATCTTACGATCGCACAAACAAGAGGAGGTCCGGCATCATCATATGAAGGAGCATACAGAGCCATTCAAGATCGCAGGGGCAACTGCTATATCTACTACTCCATATCTGAAGTAATGCTTACAAGAGCGGGTATCCCGAATATGCTCATTGAAAGGATCCCCGGAATGCCGACAAACCATCGATGGAATCTCATAAACCCGGATAACCTGGGCTGGCATCACTATGATTCATTCCCATCACGTGTCGGATCATGGCTGCAAATGGCATTTTTTACCGATTCTCAAGCCAGGACATTCACACATATGCTTGAAAACCACGAAGAACGTCCGGTGAGCAACTACTACACATATGACCCGACTCTATATCCCGAGGTGGTGCAACGATGAAACCTTTGACAGAAACAAACCTACATGGCAATAAACCGCTGTTGGGAATAATCGGAGGCATGGGAACGCAGGCAACCGGATGCTTTTACAAAAAGCTGCATAGTATGCAAAAAGTCACAACCGAGCAAGAGTATCTTGACGTACTGCTCTACAGCAAACCTACGATACCAGACCGCACGGCATACATAACAGGGCAAAGCACGGAAAGCCCGCTTGAACCGCTCATCAGCGTCGCAAAGACTTTAGAATCAGCAGGAGCAACTTGCATTGCACTGCCATGCGTTACATCGCATTACTTCTACGACGACCTCTCAAAAGCAGTAAAAGTTCCGATACTGCATATACCAAACGAAACAGCCGCTGTGGCTAAAAAAAGAGGCATAAAAAAAGTCTGCGTCCTGGCAACGGAAGGCACAATAAAAGGTAAGGTATTCCATACCGCATTTGAGAAACAAGGCATAGAAGTATTATTGCCATCGGACGAAATGCGATCCGAACTGATGACAATAATATATGATGTGAAGCGAGGCGTAGAAGTCTTCCCGGAAAAGCTGGAAAGAATAGTCGAAAAAACACAAAATAACGGAGCGGAAGCAGTTATACTCGGCTGCACAGAATTCTGCGTAATAGCAAAAGAAAACCCCAACATGATAAACACCTTAGAACTACTAGCCAAAGCCTCGATCACACAATGTAGGGGACGCAGTCCTCTGCGTCCCGTGTAACCCACGTCCCGATTACCCGAAATCCTTCCAAGGAACATCGACCTTGACCGTCTTGGTAATAATATCATAAACATGCAAAAGCAAGGGGAAATCCAACCTACTTGCTTTTTCCTTTTCAATAAGAGCCAGGAGAGCCTCACTGACACGTGTAGCAATAACAACCGACTCTAAAGTAATACCGTCGAGCTCCTTCATTGCAGACTTAAAATCATGACCCATGCCGAGCAAACTGCCTAGTTTACGTGTTCTGCCGCCATAAACGGTCACATATAGATCACCTGCACCAAAGATGATATTCTCATCATCATGCCCAAATAAAGCAAGTAACCTGCGCATCTCACGGACGCTCTGCGTAAAGATTGCAGCCTGCGAATTATAATGAAGAGTATCATCAAGCTTTAAAGAAAGCCCAACTGCAAGCGTAACAGCCAAAGCATAAACATTCTTTATCGCAACGGCAAACTCCAAACCCTCAACATCCGTAGTCAAGTTGATATGGTAAAAAGATGTACCAAGAAGCTCCTTCATCATCTGCAGAGAGTCCATAGACCGCCCGCAAAACCCAACATGAGAGTGATCGAGATCGGCTAGCTCATAACTGGTGCAAGGACCGCCAACAGCACAAAAATCCCCGTCAGGTGATTTGGAAGTATAATACGCCGGGTAAGAAGTCAAAGAGCCATCAGTGTTAAGTATCATTCCCTTGGTCACAGACAAAACAGGAACGCCTGAAGGAAGCCGTGGGAGGATATCATTTGCAAACCACTCAACACCAAAACTGCTCACACCGCCAATAATAAGATGGGCACCGTCAAGAGCCTCATCAAGCTCTTCAAGTTGAAAAAACTCAACCCCATCAGGCAAAGTCCGGTCTAAAGTCAAATGAAAACCGGCCTCACGTGCATGCGAGATGATATCGCGATCAAGCATAGTACCAACAAGCCGGACAGTATGCCCGTTTGCTCTTGCAGGGAAACTCATAGCCGACCCCATGACCCCCGAACCGATAACAGTAATAATAGCCATAAAACTCTCCTTGCAGAAACTACTAAAGATAAGTATAATACACAGGAGTAAAAAAGCAAAGGAGAATATACTTATGCACATGGCAGACGCCTTATTATCCCCCGCAGTTGGACTAACAATGAGTGCAGTCAGTGTAGCCGCTATCGGATACGCTGTAGCAAAAGTAAAAAAAGACGAGTTCAGCGAAAAGAAAGTCCCAATTATGGGAGTCGCCGGAGCCATGGTCTTTGCTGCACAGATGATAGATTTCACAATTCCCGCAACAGGCTCATCAGGACACATAGGAGGAGGTATCCTGCTTGCAGGCTTACTTGGCGGCATACCGGCATTTCTGTCGATCGCCGCAGTAATAATAATACAATGTCTCTTCTTCGCAGACGGCGGACTACTCGCACTCGGCTCAAACATATTCAATCTGGGAGTGATACCATGCCTCGTGATATACCCGCTTATCTTCAGACCGATCCTGACTAAAGGGGTAAGCTACAAACGCATCACAATAGCATCAATACTAGCCGTAGTCATAGGGTTGCAGCTTGGAGCATTTGGTGTTGTAGTAATGACAACAATGTCCGGAATCACAGCATTGCCATTTGCAACATTTACAGCCGTCATGCAACCTATCCATCTGGTAATAGGGATACTTGAAGGAATGATAACAGCAGCCGTACTATGCTTTATCTATAAAATGCGCCCGGAAATAATCGAAACCGCATCCACCGGAGAAAACCTCGGTGACATATCGACAAAAAAAGTCATCATCATCCTTGCCGCAGCAGCAATACTCCTAGGCGGAGGCGTAGCGCTATTTGCATCAGAAAACCCGGACGGACTCGAGTGGTCGATAGAAAGAACCACAGAACGAACCCTTGGAGTTGAAACAGAAATAGAAGCCGAAGGCGGCATCTACGACATAACAGCAAACATACAAGAA